>JADMIO011406718.1_pt1 | contig 92717 bp, 73 predicted proteins | sample 8958161 | NCBI WGS metagenome assembly JADMIO01 (sample SAMN16585339, study PRJNA669376) | soil metagenome | isolation source: Crop rotation soil | place: USA: Cullars Rotation, Alabama | collected 2011
CTTGTTTGGAGAGGACACCGTTCCTATAGGTTATGAGCACCATTTCAAGTTGGGTCGGTTCAAGGCGAGCCGCGCCAATGATGATGCAAAAGGATGCAAGAAGGGTCAAGGTAATGAAAAGTAGTTTCATGATAGCGATTGGCGGGGTTTTCACTTCCTTCGACGGTCTACTTTGGGGTCCGCCCTGGTCGGGCTTTGAATTATATGGTTATCGAAGCAACGAAGTATGAGAATGAAGCATTAGAATGAAGTATAAAGAAGCACTGAAACGATTGAAAACGAAGGGTCGCGAGGGGTTAGACCGGCCGTCTCTCTGGTAGCTAACTGTAGTTAACTACTAGTAAAGTCGCTTTTAGGGTTATAGCATCTGCTCAGAAGATAGGGCAAAGAACAAAGCAAATATTTATGCATATTTACTCTCTTGACTGATTCGGGAGGTGACTGCATTGATAGAGAATCTTGTCACGATTAATTTTAATAGATTTAAGTTGTTGTCTCAGGGATAATTCTTCGTCTACTAACCTTGTCGTAGAAATATTAAAATTTACCGGATTGGCTATTGCCTTTTGAATACGGGAGTCAAGGTTCCCCTTTGTAATGATATCTCTCAGTTGAGAATCCAATACTATTAAACACTTTCTTCTAACAATTTGATACTTTCCCAATGCCCTCGACATGTTACTTCTATTAATTTGTCTATCCTCATCAGCTTTTATATGTTCAATAACAGGTCTGCAAGAGTGTCTATCCTTGTTGATCTCTGCTTTTGGATTGTCCAGCTGGCCTTTTATACGTTGTAGGTAATCTTGCCATTTTTCAAGTCTGCGCTGTTGGCTTTCCTGACGGAGTTGTTCGGCTTGTTGCAATTTGGTAGGGAGCATAGAGAATTGTTGTTGATACGATTGACGCATCAATTTGAGCTTCTTTTGATAATTCAAAAGCTCAACATTACGGGAATTAGTAACACCACGAATGGAAGAATAAAAACGTTGCATGAATAAGATTATATAGTTTAATCTTTTTAAAGATGTGGAATGTTTGGTGGTTTCCAAACTTTCTAACTTTCAAATTATGTAATTATTTGGATCGATACCTTTTATGGTCTTCTATTATGAGGGAAATCCTGTTGAGTAGCATAATATCAAGGTACGCCTTGAGATTATTCAAGTGGATGTTGCACCTGGCAACCGGCCAATCTGAGTTACGTCGGTTATTATCTCAGGTCCATTGGCAAAGGTTGGAAGGTGGACAAAGAAAACCAAAGGCGGAGATGGTAATATGGTTGGAAATAATATGGCAGAACTCATCCATCCTTGTATAGATTGGGTTGCATTTATTTATATGCTTGTAGCCTTTATTGAAGAAAGAGAAGATAAAAGGAAAGATACTTGAGAAAATTTGTCTAAAATTGGCGAATCTGAAAATGGTCCCCATCCGAGGGTAAACCCTACTTAAACTTTTTTAACTGGCCAAGACCATATTTCGTAGTTTTAAGGGAGTGCGTCAAAAGAATCTTTGAAAAACAAATATTAATTAAGAATATCGACGTTCTTCGTCGTATCCCCTTTGATAAAGATCATCGTGGTCATTTGGAGTTGTTAAAAAGACTATGGATGGGGTTTAAAGGTGACAAAAAAGCTATGCCAGTAATACCTGATGAAGGATGGAAAGATCTTGGGTTCCAGGGTACAGATCCTGCCACGGATTTTCGTGGGGTTGGTATCTTTGGGTTGGAGCAACTTGTTTATCTTGCAAATGGCGTTCATGGACGTAAAATCTATGAAGAAGCTCAATATGGCCCATTTTGGTATTCCTTCTCAGTTGTGGCCTTAAACATTACCAACGCCATATGTACCCTCCTAAAGACTAATCGCCTTGATAAACTAATATACTCTACCAATGACGCTTCCGATGCTGGGGGTCTCATCTTGCTGAACAATCTTTATGTCGAATTGATGATCATCTTTCATAGAGAATGGATGGCCTCTAAACCAACCAATTTATTTGCTTTTAATGATATTTTTGCCAGGTCATTTGAAAAATTTGAACTGGGCTTTCTATAATAAACTACGGGGTTTAGCGATTTGAGGATTTAGGCTAAGGCAGGGATACTCGGAAGGTGAGAAAAAACAAGGTGAGAATCTTGGTCAGAAAGTTCTGTCCTAACTGCTTCCCACATCGTAGAAGGTAAATCCCAGCCTTTAAACTTCCAATCCAAATGCATTCTATCTTGATGAATTTCTTCCATATTCAGGCACTCGGCAAGGTCAAAAATAACGAGCCCAAAGTAGGCTTGTAAGAGGAATAGATCATAGCAAATTCCTTCTCCTTTACAATGGCCACATTGAGGCAATAGCAGCCACCTCTTCAATGGCGCCTCAGTCTTTTTCATCAAATCGTAAGAAGCATTAGGTGGAGCGACAGTGTCCTTACGACAACTAAGAGAGAACCATTCCGTGTACGATGTATTTGGTGGTTTCTCCCCTGATCTTACCATATTAGATGCTAAAGGAAACATGGATTTAATTCCTTGCCAAATACGAGCATCATCATTAGTCCAGAATAGAGAAGCCAAATCATGAGGAGGATCGGAAGGTGGTGTAGATTCATTAAATCCACGAATGTCCATAAACTGTACCAGTTTGAACACGGAAAGGCTGACTCTCTGTATAGATTCAGTTCGTCCCGTTTTTTTAAACATTTTGAAAACTGTCTTGCGGTACAAGCGAACATCGGTACAATCGCTCGTCGCCTTAATCAAGGGGAACAATATCTGCACTAAACTCTTGTCACCATGTGACCGGTACTTGCTATTTTTAGAACTTGGGTATAAAATGCCGTGTAAAATAGACCTCAATGGGAGTGGGCCATCTTTACAAGCGTCTCCGCAAAGGCTCCTCCCGTGATGGTGAAAAGTAATAGTGCAAGCATTGGTATCCCTTTGCATTACTCGTTTAATAGCGTGATTCATTGTCTCGGTGACATCAGTGCCCATTTTGGAGCGGCAAAACAAATCAAGTTCACAATCTCGGATATATTCGTGGAATGAGTCGGGTTGGGTTAACCCAAAAATCCCCGGAGCCCCGTCAGCGACTATTGCTTCGGCGCCGTTCGGTAGAATATCGTTATACTTTGCTGAAAGCTGAGCACCATATGAAGACCCTTCCACGATTATGCGGGCATTGGGGAATTGTTTCCTAATAGAATTAACAATCACTCCAATGTCCATTGCCGTGTTATGCATTGTCACAAATTCCGGCTTCAGATCATGGAAGGACCTCTCGTTGGCTTTCTTTTTGAGTCCTTCACTCCCGGAATCGCCCACTCCACGGTGATCAAAGGTATAAAAGACTACGTAATCTTTGAATTTGTAACGATGGTTGTTGAATCTAGTGCGTCCTCCAGGTCCTCCATCTACAAGAATAACGTGGACTGCCTTGTTCAAAACTAATCCGTCCGTATGACGACGAACCCGAATTCCAACCCTGGAACTGCAGTTTGGATCACGATAATTAGTTGGAACATTGACAAACCCATTTGTAAATGGGGACCAAGCAATCACATCGTCGGAAGTCTGAAAATCCTCCCAGGTTATTTCTAGACCAAGATCCGAAATTTGTCGCTCGTAGCGGGATGGTGCGGCCTTGGTCCGAGAAATGGGTATAAAATCTGTCAAGTACTTCGAAAATGGAGTTAAAAATAATTTTGATAGTAGATCTGCCTCTGCCATCACATCTTCAACTTTGGAGCACTTTGTGTAGATCAGGAGACGACTTGGGTAGTCCAATGAAGAAACATTTGTCAACAACCTCCACTCATCGTCGGACGCAAAAACTGTGTTATCCAGTAATTGTCCGTTGATTAGCAATTCTTTGATAATTTTTTTGGTGAATTCTTCAATGGTACTAGATTTCTCCATTAAAGAATCCAAACTCTTTATACTCGGATACCTAAGGATTGTCTTCATAAGGGTCTTTGTCAAGAATGCCTTTCTATCAGGACGTAAGCTTAACTTCAAGATAATAGTCAGTTTCTGTGGAGATTTCAAGGCTTCAGGAATAAGACTCTTGTGAATTTTTGTGAATTTTTTTGACAACCCAAGAGAATTTGTATTAGCTTCATCGACACAGGTCTCTAGATGGGTGAGTGATTTCAACGGCATCGGGTATAGGATTTCTTCGATCTTGACCAAAGTTCCCGGAGAAACTATTTGCTCGAAGAATTTGGTGCATTTTCGGACAATCTCCAATCTTATCTTTTCGGCTTCTAGATCTTCATGGCTCGCAAGACTTACAGCTTCATCGATTATTTCCTGTAGTGAGGTAAATGATTTGCTCCGAAAAGCCTTCAATTTCAATAGAAAGTGGTTGTCATATTTTTCAATGGCCTTTACAAGATCAGGGTGATCAGAAGCCATCGCTGTTTTAAAAAAAACATCCGGAAACTTTTCAATCAGCACTTTCTCAAATTTACTGAAACCAATGTCACTAGACAATGGCTCCTTTACGTACTGCAGAAAACGAATTATTTGGCCAGCCGAACTGTCACAAACTTTTGCGAGTAGCTCATGTCCAATCTTATTGGCACCGATAAAATCCAGGAATTGCTCCTGCGTCCGAATACTATCGTTCAGGACCCTCATATCTGGAAATATCTCAGGGTGGCTGACTACTCCAGCATTATGAGGGTCTAAATATTTAAGGAGCTTGGCAAATCTTTTTTCGCTAAAGGCTTCACTAAGAAGTTTCTTACTTGTCTCGTATACTTCCGGATTGAGTCCCAGAGGGATAACAACCTTTTCCAAATATGCCTCAAAGGATGCATATACAGAGCTAAGGGTCACGAGCCAAAACAAATTCATGGACTCGTCCTTGCCACGGCCCCGGTCGCGGATCCAGGGGTTTGTGAACTCGTAACAAGCTGTAATTATGAGAGTTTTTAATCTTCAGGCCGATACAAATATCTAGTAAGAAAAAAAAACTACACAACTGCTGAATTGCTGGGGGAGAAAAAAATTAAAGGTTTGGATTTTTCTAAAATTTCAGTGTTGGCGGCCCTCCACGTGGAAACAATTGAGTCCCAATCCAAATGCATTTTATCTTAGTGAATTCCCTCTTTGTTCAAGCTCTCGAGGACGTTAGAAATAACGGCTTGTAAGAAGAATAAATCATAGCAAGTTTCTATTAATATTTGTCCGAATCACCTTAACAAAATGATAAAAGATCTCCTGAGGAGACTCAAAAGTAATCCTTGTAATTTTATCTTTCAGAATGTATATGGGGTCGTGGAATTTCTCGAGCGCAAGCTTGAATTCGAGATGTTCAGATACCATTGGGGTAAAATCAGTGGTATTTTCGGGAATATTCTCGACCAAATCTTTTCATATACGAGCACCTCAAGGTCCTCTTAACCCGCCGAAGAAACGGAATAGCGGATCTCCGCGAGAATGCAACCCTTTGAGAAGACTATATTGTCTTTCACTTGTTTGTTCACAAACCCACCAATCGCGTCGTATCATACACTGCCTTCAAAACGCTCATATTTGTAAAGATTCCGGATTGTGACAACATCATAATGATTGTTATCTTTGTATTCCAAGAGTATGACGTAAAGTTCTTGTCGCTAGTGCTTTTATCAAAACATCTGTTTAACATCTTTTAGGACCAACATCAAAAAAGCTTGTTCAGCGCAACTGCCCATTTCGAAAGTTCATTTTTTATGAGTTTAATTCACAAAAATACAGCAAAATTTTTTAAGTTTTGTCGTATGTCGAAGATTATAGTAGGAGTATGTGCAATAGACATCAAGGCTCGTAGTAAGCCGATGCGTAACATTTTAGACAAGTTGCTTTCTTATGGCGAGTTTGAGGTGGTTTTATTCGGCGACCATGTCATTTTAGAGGAACCTATCGAGGATTGGCCCTTTGTAGACGTTTTGTTATCCTTCTTTTCCCGCGGATTTCCGTTGGAAAAGGCCATTGAATATGTTCGACTAAGACGTCCATTTTGCGTGAACGACTTGTCATTACAGCATGTGTTACTTGATAGGAGGTCGGTTATGCTGGTATTAGATGCTATTGACGTCCGGACGCCATTTAGACTTGTAGTCAATAGGGATAGCGGACCAGCCTTGCCAGCTGAAGTAGTCGAACTTGTAAGCAGAGACTTTAATATTGATTTGAGCAACTCGGGGCTCTTCCCACAGCTTCCAGTTCGTATGCTTGATTTTGACACTTTACAAGTTGGTCGGAGAATTCTCAGGAAACCATTTATTGAAAAGCCAGTGAATTCAGAAGATCATAATTTATATGTTTACTACCCTCAGTTAATGGGTGGAGGGTGTCGAAAGCTATTCCGCAAATTGGCCAATAAATCAAGCGAATTTTTTCCTGAATTAACAATGGTGCGGGAAGACGGTTCGTACATTTACGAGGAATTTTTAGAGGCGGAAAATGCGGAAGACGTAAAAGTTTATACCGTTGGACTTGATTATGCCCACGCCGAAACCCGTAAATCACCTGTGATCGATGGTTTAGTAAGGCGCAACGCTGAAGGGAAAGAAATCCGTGTTGAAGGGGAAATGAGCGCTGATGAACAGGAAATTGCAAGAAGAGTTTGTATGGCTTTTGGTCAGACTATCTGTGGGTTCGATATTCTGAGATATAAGGGACGCTCTTTTGTCGTCGATGTCAACGGCTGGTCTTTTGTTAAAGGAAGTGAAACTTACTTGGAAAAGTGCACGTCGATTCTCCGGAAGACGTTTATTCACGCGGTGGTCTCGAAAAGGAATCATTTGTCTTTGAGGACCCCGGTGGCGGAGACTGGTCAGTGGAGGCTCAAGTGTTATGTGGCGGTCTTTAGACATGGAGATCGGACTCCCAAACAAAAGATGAAAATGACGGTGACTGATGCCGAGTTCCTTGCGCTACTGCCCACTGACTACGGTGGGGAAGACGTTATTATAAGGGAAAGATTACTCCTAATCAAGGCTTTCCGTATTTCAGAATCTGTTCTTGCCAAGTTAGGTTCTAATGATGAAGACTATCCTCAGTTGAAGAAACTAGTGGATGTGCTGGGTAAAAAAATGCTAGTCCCTGGAACCAAACTTCAACTCCGAAAAATAGTCCGAGGTGAGTCGCCTTCCATGCTCCTAATAATTAAGTGGGGTGGTGACTTTACTCACGCTGGACGTCATCAAACAAAGGACCTTGGTGAGAGTTTGAGGAAAGAACTAACAATCCTTAACAAGTTACTTTTGGATGATGTGCGGATATTTTGTAGCGCAGAACGTAGGGTCATGGCAACTTCAGAAGTCTTTGCTAAAGCGCTCTTGGCCATAGCTGAGGTTGCGCCTGCCTTTATCTCAGTCTTAAAAGAGGCCTTAGATGACAGTTTCGTCTCTAAGGACGATATTTATCGTGTTAAGCGGCTGATCGGTGAAAGGCTTGTCGAAGATAAATCTTATTCAAGTATAGTTGGTTGCGCAGATGATCCTGTTGGTTTGTTGCAGGAACTGAAAGCCAGGATGCAATACCATCGCGATATATTGAAGGAAAACTTTGCTAATGATTCATTCGATTGGGAATCAGTGATGAGCCGTTGGTGTTGTTCTGACTCACCAGCGTTGTTTAAAGAGCGATGGGATCGTCACTTTTCAGATGTTTTAGAAGGATCAACAGATTGGTTTGACCCGTCAAAATTATCTGATTTATACGATTCACTCAAATTCGATGCTTTACACCATCGACCATTCCTCGAGGCCATGTTTACCAGTAGGACCGATAAGGTCTTGTCTTTAGAGTCACTTCATACACTTTATTTAACTGCCCAGAAACTTTTCGGTTGGGTGGCACCTAGAGAATACGGTAGTTCACCGGAAGAACGTCTCCGTATAGGTCGACAAATTAGTGGTCTTTTGATGCAACGCGTGGTCTCTGACTTGCTCTACGCTATGGCTTGTGATCACGCCACCACTCGTTTTTACTTTACCAAAGAGTCGCACATGACCGCTCTGTTAAATATTCTGCAGACCTGCGGATTGCCATTGGGACCCGCGACTCCCGAGGAAACCATCGACCCTTGCCGCCAAGAGCTTGACTACCTCAGTCACATCTGTTTAGAACTTTACGAAAGAATCCCAGTAGAAGGGGATTTACGACTACAACGGAAACATTCATTGAGAATCGGCATCTCTAATGGAGCTCATACTTCTAGGATGCTGGATGTGCAGGTAGACGCATGTCATGCGGTTGCAGTGACTGGAAGGAGATGGCTTAGCGGTTATATGGACGGGATGTCAGCTGTTGAGAGCTTGGCAAAGGCAATTGGTGGAATCGAAGAGGGTTATCGGAGTGGACGGTCAGTGAGAAAAAGCTCGGAACCCATGTGCGATCCATAGATAGTGATCAGTTTATTACATTGATTTGGTTATTTTTATTATAAGATCATACTTGGGAGGGTCCAAGTGAAAGGATCCGTGTCGATTTCGTCCGCCAAACTGCAACTGGCTTCGTCATCAGCATCTTGGCTGGCCCTACACCTCGAGGTCTCCTCTGTATCAATCTCCATATGAATGTCAATTTCAATATCGGCAGTAACACCGAACCAGTTTGGTGTGTCGGTTAAGGTGCAGGTGGCGAGTGAATTTGAACGAAGGGCGTTAGATAAGGATGTGACTTGGGTTTGGATACTGTTACGACGACTACGACGGAAAGCGTCGATAGGAACGGATCTTCGTTGTGATGTATTTCCCATCAAACTGTTACTCTGTGGTGGGGAAGTGGAAAGGATCATTGCCAATTTCTTCGTATCCATCAACTCATCCAGTCGAAGACTGTTGTCCCGTCCCCCATAATCTTCAACCGTCATATTATAACTTCCCTGATAAATGGGCTGACAAGGTATTGAAGTTGAATTTGTATAACTAGAACAAGCCATGTTTTTGGCAGCTACAGAGATGGCTGCAAGGATCTGAGGCGTTATCTTTGCTAATTGTTCACTAAGGGATTCTTCTGGTGATAATTGTCGCTTCGTGGTATCGTTACTCATATCAACTGTTGTCAGCAAAATAGTTCCCGTTTCGAGATTCTCTCCCCCTTCTGACTCTTCCTCAGAGCAACATTCAGACTCGCTGGTTCCCGCAAACAAGCTTTCCATCGCCATATCGGTGCCACTACTATATCCATAGTAATCGGCTACGACCTCGCTATCATCCTCCATCATAGCCTCCTCGCCTATCATCATATCGTTATCAAATTCACTAGATTCTTCGTCTCCACTGAAATAATACTCTGACAATGCATATTGAACATCCAAATCTTCATTCCACTTTTCATCTACCGGTTCGAAATTAGTAACGCTATTTTGTCTGCTTTACCATAAAAGGAAGGTGACCGATTAATCGGGAAACTACGATGCCCCGTGACATGGGCATCCGACTTTCCTTCTCGCGAGGTCTCCCGAGGGCCCTTTAACCCAGTTGAGATGGATCCATCCGTCACTGCACCGTTAGTTTGTCCATCAAGGAGGAAACTACCTGTAGACTTTTTGGTGCCTTTCTTGATGGGTGTACGGGATTGGCTAAATGACACCTTAGGGACTTTCTTGGGATTAGGACATGCAGAGGGACTGGATAACTTCTTAATGGGCCTTTTCTTATTCTTGGATGACTTTCTGGGATGAATCACGAGTTCAGTTTGGCCGGTGCATGAGCATGACTCTTCACAAATAGGACATAGCATATCGATATTGTCATCAACTAAACGGACGCCTCTATTATTTCGAGGCGACATACTCTCCCCACTAGATACATCTGCAAAAGTGCATAAATACCCTAATAACGAGGATGGATGCTACTGCTACGATGACTCCTTGGTGAATCAAATTTCATTATTCTTATGGACACTAATTCTGGTTCTTGACAGGTATTAAGGCGCTTCGGTGTTGGATTACCCCTTGGATAGTGCGCAGACGATACAACAGTAACGGATTACAGACCGTTTATGTTCTCGTGACTTGCGAGACACCGAGAACCAGACCGGGATAGTGCGGGTTACTTTTAAGCCCGGTCAATTTCATCCTGACCAATAGGAAGTGTCATTGAAGTTACCTTGCCTATTGTTGATTGACAGATCCGAAATTTATAGAGATAACTTCGCCGGCGGAAGGAACACTATTAAATAATCTTGCACACGATGACCCTACGAATAAATTAATATAAAGGGTCATCATGAATTTAGTATCAACAGTGGGAGCATAAAGAACAATAGTAAAATTTTGATTGGCCGATTGGAGGAAATGCTGCGCGCCAACTCTAACCTTGAAAGCTTAACAAAAGTTGAACAGTACTTGGTCGCAGGAATAATGTCGTAGTTACTTTAGGTATCTTGAAGAAAACCCGGTACCTCATTTTGAAAGAGAGCAATTACCGTTACATAACAACACACCAGCTCCGCAAGTAGATTTTGAAATCCGGCACACAAGGGAACACCTTGAAAAACTTAAATTTAACTGGCTTGAGCTTCGAACCAAGAGCACTTTTTTGACGCACCTAACCAATTCGGAGGAGTGGCGAGAATGTCAGAGTACTAGGTGGACACCTGGAGAATTGAAGCAGTTGGAAAAAGAGTTGGAACCGAGCAAAAACAAATTGAAAAGGGTAAAAGGGAAAACTGCGGAATTACAGAGTGAAGTAGCGGAGGGATGTGAGTTGTTAGTAGGATTAGAGGATGAATTGAAAGAAAAACATGGAAGAACTAAAAAATTAGTTCAAGTTTGCTCTGGAGATTTGGTTAAGGTACAAAAGTTACAAGAGAAGATACCGAACGTCTCTTTGCGTTCAGTGGAAGAGTTGCAAAGTTTATTGGATGAACAAAGCATTTCACTGGAAAAGAAGAACTCTGCGCTTGAAAGACAAAAAAATGCGCTTGCAGACTTGGAACGTTTATTAGCGTTGCATGAAGAAGAGAACAACAAGCTCATTGTTATTAAAGAAGAGCTGGAGAATAAACGGCTTTTGATGAGCAAGAAGGATACTCCTTCATCATTGGAAGAACTTTGCCAATGGTACTCTTTAGTTGGTGAAACGATAAGTCGGTTGGCTGGTTGCCGTGTGGAAATGATTCAACCAGATTATTTGTTGGCGACTGTAGGAAATGAACTAGGAGCTCAAGTACCTGTTCACATAATAGTCGACCCATTGAGTGGAAGATTGAAAGGTGTGAAAATTGGCTCAACCAGTTCAACCCCTAAACGTCAATGGAAAGAGATTGTAGATATTGCCATCGAGAATAACGATATTCCCTTTTTAATCAGGTCTATCCTTCGAGTAATCTAGCTCTTCCAATAAATCTTTCAGATTTATTTGTTTATTCTAATTGATAATGCGAACTTGTAGACCTGCTGCCGCCAAGTTTTTCTCCAAATTGAGCTTGGGATTATAACCAGCGTCACAGGCACATAACTTTTGAAGGGCGAGTTCGGCAGACCTCGGGTTTCTCTTCGCAGCATTCCATAAGATCATTTGAAGTGGTTTCGACCACCCAGAAGCACTACCCGCCTTGTTTGAAAGTGGAAGTGCCGCCAGGAAAGGGGATGAATCACTTAAAGCATTCATCAGCCAATCCAAGATCCCACCTTTGATGGCTTCATAGGTAGGGATTGGATCCCCAACTTCAATCATTGTCCTAAGAAACGCACATTCAGTTCCGTCACGATAACGTTTGACACCGCAAGGATAATTCATCAACGACTTGGCAGACCATTCCGAGAAATTTCCAATATCATTTTCAAAGTATGGCAACCATACAATGATGTTAAAAACGGCACACTTGTCGGATTTGTTCCTCATCAGGCTGGCATTTCTGACTACCGACGAGAACTTGGCGCGGTCACCCTTCAGCCGTATCCATGCCTCGTCAAACAGATCTTTTCCGTTTGGCAGCTGCTTCAAGTGGGAGATCACCTTGAATATTTCAAATTCTACCTTTGCCAGAGGCCCCTTTAGCGTGGCCACGTAGTCTGCTATCATGTCCACTTCACCACTCTCCAAGATACCAGAGACGGCGGTGCGAAAAGCAGATTTTTTCTTAGTCGCATTTTTTACGATGATATCTAAATGATGACGCCACGTTTCGGAATTCTCCACCCGACTGGGATAAGAATATTGGGTCTCCTCGTGCCAATCAGTAATAGACTTTGCCATTGCTTTATAAAAAGCCGGAGCTAAAGAAAACCTCTTGATCAAAAAACAAGCAAATGGGTTACCCAAGGTTTTCAACCCGCAAGGATAACTCAAAACCGCCTCCAACACCCATCTGTCTGCATTCACATCCCATCTATCAATCGGAACTTCATTGAATGACCTCAGGATTGTCGTATGATGCGGGGAAATTATCTTTTGAGTGTGAACAACTTCGAATGCTTCTTCTACTTCACGGAAGTCTTTTTTAAGTTTTTTAAGGGTAAAATCATTGGCAATCAGCTTTAGAGGCGCCAGTTTGGGGCCCCAGGCAGTAAGTACTTGGGACCGAGCCCCCCCACGATCTTTCTCAAATATCTTGTATGTGTTTCTCAAATCTTCAAACAGATAGTTTTGTTCCTGAAAGCAGTTGCGAAGTCTATTAGCAGAACCCAGGATAAAAAGATTATCGAGCAGCTCGGCAACAAATAAGTAAAGGCAAGTTTTGACTTCATTGCACCCGCTATTGCCGACCTGGTTGATCAATTTGCGAGAGTTCAAATTGGATAGTGAATTCTCAATGGTATAAACAAAAGCTCGATCATTAGAGAGATCAGTATTGTTCTTGCAATAATTCAAAAGAGATGTAACGAGAAGTCCACCGCCGAATTCAGCCTCTGGTTCATCCACAATAGCTATAGCGGAAATCTTGAAGAAAGATAAAGAATCAAGGACTTCAGAGGCTCGCCTTAAAATTGCACCCCGAAGACGGTCCTCAAAAAAGACGGTAGTACCAGCTTGCTCATCAAAGTGACGGCCCAACCAGGCCCATTGACCAGCTAACAGGCTTGCACCCACTTTGTGACTATTTGCCGAGATTAGGTTGGCGGACTGGGGGTTTTGTGTATACGATTTTTTGATCATTGGAATGTTGTTATTTTCTATCGTCAACGTCGATGGTATTTCCACATCGACGACAGGAATAGAAACTTGGCTCTTCTTGGCTTCTAAATGTTCTCTAGCTTCTTGTAAAACTCCCTCTAATCCTGGGACTATAGACAAGTTAAAATAATTAGGGTGGTTCCTTACGCCTCCCCAAATGGGTTGTGGCATCATCAAGGTCCTTCTCAATACTATCAACTAAACTAAAGAATGTTCCCGTATCTCTGTTTTCTTTTGCTGTCTCCACTACAAAACGATGAGGATCAATATCAAAAATGCAAGTTCTTTTACAAGCCCTGAATAGACCTTGAAAATTCTCTACAAACTGCGCTAAGGCCAAAGAAGAAGCATCCACTACTGGGGACTCACTACGAATATGAAGTTTTCTAACAGCGATCTCGAATTCCGGTGGGACGTTTACAAAATCTACGCAGCTGTTATTGGTTTAGAGATGAGGCGTACGAGTTGAGATATAACCACGGGCCTCATTTTCTATTATCTGAGCTCTTGATTGAGCACTTTGCGGATCGCTTTCGTCTACAGATGATAAGAATGTAACTTTGACGGATTACAAAGCCCCTGTATCTGGAGCCGGTGATTTTCAAGTTCAGACAATATTTGATCCATCTTGTTCTTTTCGCTGACTATCACTTCCTTTTCTAGCATTAACAAAGCTTGATCTACTTGACTTGAGAATTCCACTAATTCTTGTACTAAATGGCCAACTCAATCAAAATCTAAGATGCCGATTACCTTTTGTCAGCTCAGGTGCCACTCTATTCCGATGCTCAGAGATCGAGGACTGAACTATTTCCAAAGACTGTTTGAACTCATCGTTTCGCATCAACTGTCGCGCTAAAACGTTGGTATATAGGGGAAATCGAGTACCTTGATCGGCGCGTCTGTCTAGATGGCTTCGGTAATGTGTAACCTGCTCAACTGTGGCAGAACATACCATGCCCAGCAAAAGGAAGTACCATCTCATTCTTTGTGTTCGATGTTGGCACTGTTTATCAGATTCCGCCAATTAGAAGCAATCCCCATATATACCAATACTGGGATCCACATTTTGTGGTAAATGAAGCCGAAGTCATAAGGACATCTTAAGCTTGTTGATTGTAGCGTTGTCAACCAGACTCGCAAACATACGGAACTGCGGTACAAAGTCGATCTTGGCCCAAAGCTGACATATTCATCCGGCCTCAGTGGTTCGGGTTGCCATGGATTATAAATAAAGGAGAATGAATTTAATGAAAGGACTTTGAAATGTGGACTAAAAAGTAAAGACTAGGTTTGTAATCCATCCCTGACGACCGGTCCTATGGTGTAGTGGTAGCACTTGGGACTTTGAATCCCACAACCTGAGTTCGAATCTCAGTAGGACCAACATTTTGTGCGTGCTATTTTTACGACTTCTAACTCTGGTAATAGTTCAAATTCTGTTTATTTACATCTATTTGCAAAAGTTACTTTTTGGCTCGAGGACGGGCCAAGTCTGGTTGAGAAGATCTAGTGACAGGTGGCCTCGACTGGACCGGAGCCTGTTGTCCTGGCCAGGTTGGGGCGTCAATCTGTGGAGAGCTATGAGGGGGGTATTTAGTCATCGGTGCTTGAGGTCTCATGAAGACGGGATTAACATTAATAGGCTGTACGGCGTTAAATACCCCAGATAAAATATGCGCCGGTAATGTGGCTTCAGTAAAGTTGCCGCGGATCAGACCTCCCAATGCATTTGGGTTGGAGACGTCAGCCACACAGACCTTTCCCTCCACTGACATTGATTGTTTCAGCTGTTCCACGAATAATTCAACGGGGCCTTTGGCAAAAAAAGAAGTTTTGATTGAATCGGAGATATCGCCGAGACAAGGACGAGTACCAACCCGCAGAAGCACATCAAACCGGACTTTGGGAGAGGGGCCCTGCGGAATTGTTGAGGGAATTGAAGGCGACCGCAGGACGTTTCCCAAGTGAATGACTACGTGGACGGTTACATGTCTTATCGTAGTAGAATCGGATCTGTCTTCAAAACGCATAGTCCTCCAAAGGCTCTGATTTAGTTGTAACCAGGAAAGGGATGGGGCAGCGTTGAGACCAAGCCTCGCAGGGTCTTTCCTTGCATCAAGGCCGTACAGCGGTTCCGCTCCGATTTGATTCCGTTTCCCCCGGCTTTCGTCAATCAAAGAGACCATTCTGAACCTGCCTTGTTGTATCATACTCACACCAGAGTTCTTTTGAGCGAGGCGGTACTTTTGTCTGAAACCTTCGATACGGGTCGTTCTCAGAGCTTCTTGGAGCATAATTTCTTCGTCTCGAGAGTTTAATGGCCCAATGTTTGGGTTCGTTGTCGATGGTCTCATTTGGGCTTCAAATTTCTTTGAATCATAGTTTAAGCTGGTCATTACTTTAGAGACCAGAGGATTTGGATCTAGGCAAATTGGTCCGCTAACAGCCATCTAAAGGATAAACGAGACATGAACTAACCAGACAAGTACGAGAATTTTACTTTCAATCTCAAAGTTGAAATCTTCCTTTCCTTTTAAGATCTCTGGTATTCCTAAAGATTCTGTATTTTCAAAGAGTGCACGGTTAATATCAGTGAGGATTACAGAGTAATTCAATTTCAACAAAATTTTATGCATTTCTGGGCCAGTCTGAGTCGAGGGTACTGGCGTGGAGGAAGAAGGGGTCGAAGTTGTGACGCCAACCTCGGGACTAGTTGCCTGTGTCGTGGCCATCCTTGTGGCGCTAGAGCCAAAAGCCCAACGTCTATAATCAACAATCCCAACAACCACACATCCATCATAGAATGGTGCCCCATACTCGCGTAACTTTTCAAGCATGGCGAAACTCAAAGTCTGTGTGTTGATACATCTAATTAGTTCACGAGCCACGGGATGACTAGTTGGCAACGGGCCAACATCACCGGGTTCAAGAACTATGGAGTCTTCGAAAATTGCGACCACCAAAGCAGGAGTAATGTCACGGAACCTTTCGATAGCCCATAAATTGCCACTAAAATTACCAACGGCCTGGGAGTTAGTTGGGGAAGAGGCGCGACGTGGTAATTGAACACCATGGCGGAACTCTGATAAGCGACGCTTAAGAGGGAGACGGTTGGGAAGTACTTGTTCTTCATTTGACTGTTCATTCCGCCATTGTTGAGCTAATTGTGGAAAGACTGTAGATTCAAAAAAAGAGATAGTTTCTAGCACAGGATCATCCATTTATTTTAGCCAATCAAATCTGAGTTCATGCATTTATTGGGGCCATGTGCTATGCTATGCGACGATAGGTAATAATAAAGCGTTTGCTATAAAATCATGTAAGATCAAGACATCACATCAGTAAAAGCCACGTGCCTCTTGACTTTTTTAGGGTTCACAGATCCCCTTTTGGAAAATCGATCTTCGACACTTGAAGATGCAGTTGGAGATTTTTCATTCTTGGAAAGTCTGCGAGCCCGTTTAGTGGAATAATTTTTAAAGTTTTCAAAGCTGGGTGAAATCAGTGCTTTAGTCTTTGGTTTAGGTTTGCTGCTCTTCTTTCTTTTACCGAGATTATTTTTCTTTTTCTTTGTTGGAGTACGCAAAACTAATGAAGCAGAGTCGGAACTCGACGACCCCACAGTGGGGAAGCCCACTTCGGGCTCTGATTTTTCATGAATTTTCAAGTACTTGTCCACAGATTCGGTTCTATCGATGATAATTCGGGTGCGGCGCTTACCGAAACCAGGTAAGATTACAACAGGATATTTTACAATCCTGGAAGGTTTCGTTGAGCTTTGTCTATGACGGGTGGCCTCAACAAATGCCAAAACTCCAAAGACGATGGAAATCTTCATGTTAATTTTGTTGTTTACAAATTCTGCTTTATATATGCACACAGATCGATTTGCTACATCGATAATAATAAATCAAGTCAACTCTTGAAATTGTGATTGATCGGATTGGATAGCTTTATTAGCGCAAACAATTTTTTTAGACGGCAAAACATATCCTAAGGACAGTCTCCATTACTTCTTAATGCGAATTCCAGTTATCCTGTTGTTTGTGTTTCTTCAATGCGATGGCTGTGAGGCTTACAAGTATGTATTCTCAAAGTCATCGTGGACAGACGGATACGAACCTCAGGAACAATGCACCAAAGCCATCCCATTTACAAAGTCAGCCTTGAGGATTGTTGATGGCACATTGTGGGCACTATGAGCTCATTAATTTCGCGTTGAAAGGTCCAAGATACTGGAAGGAATGAGTGGGTCAAGGTTTCATCAGTAGAAGTAAGAAAAAGCGTTTCAATGAAAGTTGCGATATTATAAAGCCGGTATTGTGTCGCTGAGGATTTGCTGTACTAGCTACGGAACACATCAGTAATATTAATTAGAATAAATCTAGATTAAGTATTTATTCGATCAGCTCAGCGGATTGGGTTGGTTATAGACTTTGCAATGTGGCTTTTACACACATTTCTCCTAGCTTTTGTCTTTTCAATCCTTCCTGAATTGAACGTCGCTAAAAAGTATAAAGTATTGCGGGCTTATGTGGATTACAGGAATGCCAAACAATCATGTGCCGGACATGGTCGCCGTCATCTAGCAGAGGCTTCGACGGGCACTATCCTAGTCGCCATTAAACAGTCATTGACAACGAGCTGGTTCAGCGGGATAGCGATCGGGGCCAAAAAGATTCCCGCTGGTTTCACTGTTTATTACAGGAATAAAGAAGATAATACTTGCTGCATTATGCAACGAGACCAAGCAGAGTTAAATTGTGAACTTGAACTCTGCAACGCTTCCGTACAAGGGCAAGTATGCAAAAAACCACGCGCCCTTACCAGTCGAAATTGATTAAAAAATAAACCAATTTTCGTTAAAGGATAAATCACCTTATCTTTAAAGCTTTGATTGTAAGACCTCTGTTGGCACCATTACTAGAACTAGCCACTGTCAATGCAACGAATTATGAACTTTTGTTTACTAGGCTGACAAGAGATCTTGCATCTCGTGGTTGAGATTCAAGGATTAGAAATTACAAAAGCGCCAGAGAATCTATGCAATTTTTCCGTGGGCAACCAAATAAATCCGCATGGCTCCGAAAGTGGGACGCTCACCAAAATGATGTCTAGTTTATTACAAAGCTGTTTTTAATAATTGCCGTCAAAGAACCGAAGTGGACGGAGAAGTTTATAACGCAAGAATTTGTGGGACAGAAATTAGTACTGTCTACTAGTCTCCACAAGTCCCAAGAAGATCTAATGCCTTAGTCAACCACAGGCGACGTGCAAAGGATTTTAATGATTAAGAGTAAATTCTATTTTTATTAAAATATTGCTTGGCGCACCCTTTGTCACCTGGATAACACAAAAGTTGTTTTTTATTAACTTTAATGTCGGGTTTCCTTCCTAAGAAACCAATACCGTTGGCACCGGCACCGTCGCGTTTTGGTTTGAGCAAATTACGTCAACCGGAAGTTGAGGAGGATTTTACAGAAAGCTCATCTGATGAAGAGACTCAACTGGTTGCCCGTAGTACAACTCCACGAACAGGTGGGTTGTATGCCGAGTTGGAGGGTGAAGAGGATGAGGAGGAATTTGAGGAGGAGCACTTGGTGGATGAGGAAGATGTTACTGATAGAGATGAAATTATTAGAGCCAGAATAGCTTCGAGTCAAGAACAGATGAGAGACCTTCTAGTGTCATTAAATGAATCGCAACTTCAGCGGTATGAGACCTTCAGGAGGGTCGGATTCCCAAGGCCGATGATCAGAAAGGTTTGTTTAATGCGCCTATGCGTTGTTCCTATTTTGGGTAGGTAATGCAAAGAGTTTTGGAGAATTTGGGGGGAGGAAAGGATAAGACTTCGTCTTTGAATATTAATCCAAGTACAGTTATTGTTGTGGCTGGGATAGCAAAGGTCTTTGTTGGTGAACTCATAGAAGAAGGTAAAAATGGCTGATCACTAACTTATAACAGCGTAGCGAGAGCAGTTTCGATAGAATGGGGAGACAAGGCAAACCAGCCATTATTACCATCCCACATATTGGAGGCGCAAAGGAGATTTGAAAAGAATATTACAGTGCCTGCATCTTCTAACTACCGAAAAATTAATAGATTTTTATAAAATGTGCTTACCTATAAATAGTTACGTTGGAGGTAGTTGGGAATTGAATGTAAAAATTTACAAAATGGGCTTTGTTCTACAATGTTCCTAAGAAAGAAATTTACTATAAGGAAATTGGGATTTCATCCGATAATTAATGAGAGCGATTAAATAAAAGCCAGCAACGAGAATGTTGGAGATGCTAAAACTGTTGCATTGGCCAAATCAGCATGCCATTGTGGTGACCTTTCAATGATGATTCAGAAATCGCCGTCAACACATATTAGTTGGGCGGGACTGGTCTACGACCGAGTTAGAACATTAACTTTGATTGGTTACAACCAGGTACATCAGTTCAGGAATACGACTCTCGCCTGATTGGTTGCCCGAAGTAAACAAAAATGAGATTGAAAGTGGTGGCCATCTCCCTTTTGTCATGTCTACTGGGTATGCAAACAGGCAATTTTGATTTACAAAAATATGCTGCATCAACACAAGATCAATTGAAAAAGGGTAATTTACAGTTAGATAAAATAGTAATGTTCCTTAGTGGAGATATTAGCTGCGAATGGACAGTTTGACGAGTCACTACGGATTGTTAATTCCTTGGAGCTTACCCATGACCAAATGGGTAATAACTGTACTTTTAACTTTAGATGCTCATTAATATTGAAATAGTTGCAATGGGATCTCCACAATTGAATTCTATCAAAGGGCAGATCCAAGGTGTCAAAGAACAACTTGGTCAGGATGTTGCAAAGACTTATGGGAACTATATTACTGAGAAAGTTTTAGCTTGTATTCGAGCTGCTTGATGAGTTACTAACTTTGTAGTGCAAGTAGAGGCCCAGACAGGGCCTATGGAAGCGGCGATAGTGGGATTGGAAAAGCTTGCCCAAGAGAATGAAACCAACCGAGAAAAAAGTATAGATTTCCCCTGACATGGTTTTAATATTCGCAGTGCCCACCTTAAATTATCTCTTCGACCAGGCCGCGGCTTATATATCCAAGGTTCGATCGGAAATTGGAATTTCACCGGAACAATCTATTCAAGCTCATTTCTCGGCTGTCAACCAAAAAGGTAAAAAACTTTATTTAGTATTTTTTAATATAGTTTTAGCTGTTGATCTTGCTGATGCTGGAATGATCACAGAGGCCACAAAGACGATTTTCAACACGATACTTGAAAAGAACGCTCAATACAGCTCTAGTCCTCGGGGTAATATACCTCGTCCATACACATGTATACTAACTAAATTTAGACGCAAATTTGATCCCAAATATCACAGATCAGATAATAAGAGCAGCTCTTTACATAAAATCCAAAATATACGGTACTGGATCAATATCACGGACCTGCAACTCTGAAATGGAATGCCGCTTGGTTGATTACTTGGACTTTCTCTTTAAAGTCTGTACTAATACGTCTAGTCAATGATTGACTGTTTAGTGAATGACGCAAAGCGAGCGGAAGAGTTCGATTTATCCGCAGAGTTAGTGGACATTCTTATAACGGAGATTGATACATTAAAATCATTTACCCAAGGTACAAAAAACTATGACCTTTACTAAAAAACTAGATCAAAATTTGATATCCGTGCTGTCACAAGCAAGCCAGTCTGCGGAAATGTTAGCCAAGGAGATACTAGCCATAAACCAGATATCCCTACAAAAACAAGTGCCGCCACCAATAATGAACCAGCCGATTCCAAACCCACCACCATCAAAACTACCCCCACCACCACCCCCGCCAACTCCAAAGGTTTTGAATGCCGTCTTTTTCAAACCAATAGTTAGAATCATGACAAATGAAGTTCGAAAGGAGAATTTGGAAGATTCTATCTGGGGTAACTTACCAAAGGGACTTGTAGATCCTATGGCGATCGAGGATTACCGAAATGAATTTTGCGTAATGACGAGCAGTTCAGACCAAAAGCCATCCCTAATAGAAAAGAAGAGCGATTTGATAAACTTTTTGGGAAGCTCGGGGAGGGCATACGCCCGACTGGTGTCGAGTTTGGCGATGCGCCTTAGAAGATTGGGGATAAAAGGTGGAAAGCCACCATCAGTTAACCAGTCAATCGATTTCGTAGCGAATATGCTCGTTAACTTGGATAAATCGTTACTGGACATCGACCAAGAGATCCCTGTTCCAACTGAAACAGAACTCGAGTCAGCTATAAAGTCAGTCGATGATTTAATGGGACTCAAGTTGCCACTCCGCGCGGAAGGCTCGGTAGCTGAACACGACTTGGCGACAATCCTGGGGCCCAGAATCGACGAATATGGGAATGGGGAGCGATTCCTAATGAGATTATCAGGAAATCTTAGCCGAGTGAGGGTATTTGTCAACCTCATCCGTACCAGACGCAAGTTATTAGAAGCTTTTGGGTTCATGGGCAAGGATGTCGCTACAATGTTGAGAGCCTTCCAGCTAATGTCAACTAATTGGGATATGGCTAAACTTCTTATTTCAGCGAGAGAATTCCAATCGAAAATTAACGAGTTTTCAAGGTCGAGAGTCCCAACTAACTCTCTAACTATACAAAGTCTGCTCAAGTATTGCCAAGTTTATTCCCCCAAGGAAAGGACTGTGAACTTGATGAGCTTGCTAGTGAGAGGGATGCCAGAAGATGTGAAGCGTCTAGTGGATTCTGTAGAAGCAAATGTTGATTTTGACGTGGTGGGGAAAACATCAGTAGGAAATCTCAAAGAAGTTCTAAATCAATTCGCTAAGGAGGCTAAAGATGGGGAACTTTTCTGCTCTACAATCTTGCCAAATACTCCAGAGGACGATGAGAAACTGAGAGGTGTTATTACGCACTTTTGTAATACAGACTTTGTAGCCGCAAAGCAAGTGGAATCCAACCTACGGGCTAACGTAGCGGCCTTGGAAAACATGGAGTTGAATATGGTAAAGTTCTATGGTGAGCAACCGGTGTTTAAAGTTAATGAAATAATTCAAATTCCCAATGACAAGAACAAAGAAGAAAAGGTTGAACCCATTCCAACTACTAACAGAGACGTTTTTTTGGACATTATTGCAGATATACAAGACTATGAGAGGTTCTCGCAATTCAAACGTGGGACAATTTACTTCTTTCAGATTCTGAGAAGTCTTATAGAATGTTTGGATAATTCCCTAAGTAGGCGGAATTAAAAGTAAAAATGTGTTTGGTCAAACCAATAAGAGTAAATTATCCAAAAAAGGAAATGTCTTCAGTAACCAAAACAAAAGTAGTCAGAAGTGAATATAAGAGGCAGGCGGGCTGGGGAACAACACAAACACAGACGCCGACGATGTACGGAGCTGTCCTTTCTGGTCTTGCCCTCTTAGGTACCGCCCTTGCTCTCCCCCTCGAGCAACAACAAGAGTTCGCCGTTGAATTAGCGGAGCTGTCTGATGGGACGATCGGCTACTTGCCAGTCAACAGTGGATGGGCTAGCTTCCCCTTTGGTCATGTTAACTCGTCAACACACATTGCGATGAACTTGTTTTGTTCTGGTTACTTGAACATTACCGATATCTTTTGCAGTGGAGATCAGTTCGCCATCTATGATAACGGAGTCTATGTTACCAAGACCAGCGATCCCGTCTTCAATGACTGCAAGTCTAACACTACCGATCCTAACTACGCCCAGCGCCATCATGAATGGAGCAGCGATTCTATTAAGTTGCATCCTGGTTTCCACAACATTACCCTGAGGGTTTTGAAGGCTCCTTATGGATACGGTACTGGAGCTATCCGCGTTGATACTCGTCGCTGGGATCATCACGGTGATCACCACGATGGTAAAAAGGATCTTAAGCACCATGATGACAAGAAGGACCATAAGGATCATCATTACTGCAATGTGAAGGCGTGCCCCGTTGAAAAGGCAGGACTAGTCTTTGTTGACACCAAGGTTCCTCGTTGCCAAGCTGAACATGTTTGCAAATCTATGGGACTCCATCTTGCTCACATTGATATCACCAACTTTATGGACTCCACCGATGTTGCCTATCAATGCAATGGTGCTAACAAGCAAGCCTGGATCGACGACTGGAATGGTGACAAATACTCTGGAAACTGTCTTGTCTTGAGCACTGGTAACCAAGCTCCCGGTGGTGCTATCAATGTTCCCAGCTGTTGCTCAGTCCGCCTCCCAGTTATCTGCCAGAAGAAGCCATCTCATCACCCATCCGTCCAATATAGCTGTAATGACTGCCAAGATTCTTGCTACTGCCGTCGTGAACATCACCTTCGACAGTATAAGGAGAGACACGAACACCGCAAGGAGAGCCGAGACCATCGCAAGGAGAGCCGCAAAGAAAGCCGAGACCACCGTAAGGAGAGCCGCAAAGACCACCGTGATCATAAGTTGAGTCGCGACCACAGTGACCGTAGCGATAGCCGCGACCACAGTGACCGTAGTGATAGCCGCGACCACAGTGATCGTAGTGATAGCCGCGACCACAGTGATCGTAGTGATAGCCGCGACCATCGCGATGGCCGTGACCACCGTTGTGAACGCTGCAACAACGGAAATTGCGTGGGTCGAGATGCTTGCTCCCTCCGTCCCTAAGCACTATTGACCAGTCCCTGTAACTAACTATTCGTATTGACTTGAATAAATTCGTTCTCTATTAACCCAAAAAGGAATTCCCACTTTGGAAGTAAACAAAGCCTTGACGACGGGATAAAAACCGGTTGAGGTGGGCGCCGAAGAAACAAACTACAAGGATGTTGTTCAAGCAACTTGTCACTATCACCCTCTACGTTGCCACTGTATATGGGGCAGGCCTCCAAGACAAAGGCGCCGTACAAGCGCCACCCGTTCCAGTTGTTCAAGCCGTTGCCCAAGCGCCATCTGCACCCGCTGCACCAATTGCCCAAGTCGCCGTTAAAGCGCCAGTCATCGTAGAAGCGCCAGTCGCACCAGTCGTTGCTAAGGCACCAGTTGCACCAGTTGCGCCGGTCGTTGCTAAGGCACCGGTCGCGCCAGTTGCGCCAGTTGTTGCTAAGGCACCGGTCGCGCCAGTTGCGCCAGTTGTTGCTAAGGCACCGGTCGCGCCAGTTGCGCCAGTTGTTGCTAAGGCACCGGTCGCGCCAGTTGCGCCAGTTGTTGCTAAGGCACCGGTCGCGCCAGTTGCGCCAGTTGTTGCTAAGGCACCGGTCGCGCCAGTTGCGCCAGTTGCGCCAGTTGCGCCAGTTGCGCCAGTCGTTGCTAAGGCACCGGTTGCTCCAATGGCACCAATTGTCGCCAAAGCGCCAACTGCACCCCTCGCTCCTGCCGCATCGATGAAACCTTCTATTGCTGAGCATTATGGACCAAAGGGTTACAGCTATGAATGGCAGGTGATCTCTATTGATCGCGGTCAAACAGGAAATAAGGCAAACGTGAACTATGATTGTAGTGAGCCAGCATATCTTCGTTTCGTTGAGATGTCGTGTCCAGGGGATGTCTATGCCTTCTACGATAATGGGCAGCTGATTGGAGAAACTGAGGCCAATGATTGCGGCAACTGCACCAGAAAGGCATGTGAACCTGAATACGCCTATGGAAACAATCAATACAGTCACTTCAGTGCTCCTTTGTCCGGAGGAAAACACAACATTATCGTTGAGATCAAGAGAAGTCATGGCTGTTCCAAGGCCGCGACATTTGCCATTCGCTTCGATCGCGCTCCATTGAAGTGTTGCCTGTCTTATAACGGCCTCACCTTAATCGACAGCCTCATGCCCTATACCAGCGCAGAGTTTGCCTGCAAAAAGTTTGGTTTAAAGCTTGCGGATATTGACATCTTCAACTTTAATGATGCTACAAAAGTTGTTTTTGGCTGTGCTGGACCTAACTCCTCTGCTTATATCAAGAGTGCTTTTGGTAACGATTACCACGATCAATGCTTGGCAGTATTCACTGGTAACCAGGCTCCTGGTGGTGTAGTCTCTCGTCCTGGTGACTGTTATAAGCACATGCCGGTTTTGTGTCAAGGTGAAACCCACTCTTGCTTCAAAAGATTTCTCCGTGCTTAATCCAGTCTAGTCTGTAAAATGTGATTTTTAGTTGAAAACGAATAATAAACTGGGTGTGTTTATTACGTAGTTACATTTTGACTGGGTGTTAGGTCAAGGAAAGCGATTTGGGACTGTGATAACCGGGGCCGGTCCCCGGCACTCCGTATTAATGGGCTTTGGTAGATGAGATGGGGTCGGCAAGGTTGCTGGTTGTATAAATGGAAGAGCTAGAGGCTTAATAGGATTAACAAGGCGGTTGAAAGGATAAGAAAATGGGTTCAGAGGGGTGGCAGAAGGAGGAAATGGATTAACCGAATGGACAGGATGAGCCAAGGGTTTAATTTGAAGAGTAAACGGATTAAAGGAAAGAGTAGAAGGACTTGCGGAGGGCTTGGAAACATTATTCCAATTCACTCGATTGTTCCATTGGGCCCGGTTATTCCATTTGGTCCAACGACTCCAACGAGACCAATTGTTCCATTTCTTCCATTGCTCCATTTTTGTCCAATTGTCCCACTTATTCCATCGACTCCAACGACTCCACTTGCCCCAACGATTCCATGCCTCAAGTTTATTTATATTATCAATTCGCATTCTTTGCTCAAAGTTTTTTTTTTCATCCTCGAGAATTTTTACGTGTTCCTGGTCACGTGTGTGTTTGTGGATGAGAGATTGCTTGGTATTTTCAACGTTTTGATGTTGCCATTTGTTAACTTGATTTTGATGTTTCCATTTGTTGATTAGATTGGTCCTTTGAGCTTGCCAGTTATTCCAACGAACATAATGTTGGTATTGATGGCAACGGGCGTAGTCATACCAATGTCTCCAATGCCGATGCTTTGCCGCTTTCTTCCAGTTTCGATGGACCTCGACATGTTTTTTGAGGGCGTTGCGCTGCCAGGTTACATGTCCGCTTTCAAAAGTATCGATTAGACACCTCATTTGATAAAATTCTTTGACAGTAAGACGATTCAGTCTCCAGAAACGATGTAGACGTTTACTCATGGATTCAGCAATTGAGTGCACATCATGGAAATTGGACCAACGACCAGCTAATTCATTACATTTTGTAGGGAATAAAAGCGGGAACGTAGGCTTTGGTTGTCCTCTCTCTCGACCGTAGGCATACCAAGCTTGTAATTGTCTGTAATAATCTTCGAGACGGTTTCCTTCTGGTTCCCTTTGAGCGAAGAGGCAGAGTAAGTGATCGATAGTATGGCCAAGTTGAACCCATTTTTCCATTTTCATCTCTTTTTGGGCATGTTGGATAGTGTTCATGATGTTCTGGGCATTGAATTGTTGCATAGTTTGATACTGGCCAGTAAGTGCGTTGAAGACAATGTGTTGGTCGAGACTACGATACTGATAACCATGGATTGTAGCATAGAGTCGACTACGAAGATCACGAGGCATAATTGACTGTACTACCCGGGCAAAGAATGATTCAGTAGATTTATGCACCTTTACAATTGACTTGCCGCAGATTGTGTTGGCTTGAGGGAAGCCAAAGATCTTTCCAATGGGGCCACTGATTCCATTGTTGGCGACTTGCTTAATGAGAAACCCTAGAAATTTTATATTCCTGGCAAATTTGTTTTCAGTAAGAAACTGCATTTGCTGTGATTTCGCCATTTGAAACCACGTCTCAAGATTAATTTTGGAGGAATACTGACGGTAGAATTGACTCTGACCTGTGTAACCCTGACCAAAGCGGATCATATGCATAGTGGCGTGCCATTCCTGGGATTCGGTCATATAGAAGCGTTGGCTCCAAGAGGTTCTAATTTGATGCCAATAAATGCTCCAAGTCTTGCGAATATTGCTGAATTCGAATATTTGTCGTTCCACGCTTATCATGTGTTTATACTGTGAAATGTTCCTACGGAGAGTTGAGATCACCAGCGTCTGAAGGGTGACGGCCATTTGCAGAAGCGATTCTTTGTCATTGCACTGGTTAATTTGTTGATGTAGTTGGATTTCTTGATTCTGCCCATGCTCAATCTCCTTTTGTCGTTCAATGATCCGGTTGTTCATGACGATCTTTGTAATTCTCTTATTGAAACTATCTGACGTTGACCCTGCATCCGGTTGTTGCAAAGTCAACTTTGCATCCGGTTGTTGCGAAATCACCTCTTTAAGTCTGTGTATGGCTATTTGGAAGGTGGGATGCATTTTGGCTTCTTCAATGATTTTGCCGAGATCAAAATGGGGCGTGTCTTGCCATGATTGGAATGTCTTGATACGGCAATCAGTATGTAGTTCCTGTAGTCGTTTGGCATCCTCATAGTTTACTGTTGTTGCCGAAATTAATGACAGCGATACTGTTGCTGCAGTAAGCGATCTCATTGTTTCTAGTATTTAAATCGTCGTTGAAGTTGTAAGTGTCTAAAAAGAGGTCTGAGTCTTAGTTCCACCGAGGACCAATCAGGTTCGAAAACTAACATCAGAATTTGTCCAATTAAATAAGGCTTAAAGTTTATTGGCTGGAAAAGGTGTTAAATTAAATAATTATTGAATGACAGTCTGATCAGTCTCCAATGTTGTCACTGGCACAGGTTCTGTAGTCTTGGGGGTTTCGGTGGTTTTAGCTGGGGTCTCTTGAGATAGCTTCTCAAAAGTTCTGACAGTCTTGGATGACTTGACCTTGCTTTGAGCCTTCTTTTGACGCTGTATAGCTTGGCGCCGTTCACGTTCCTGACGAAGAGCTTGCATCTTGGCATGACGAGCAGCACGAATGGCCTCAAGATCAGCTCGACGTGAGGCAATGGAAAGACGCTTACCAGTAGCATTAAGATCCTTTGCCAACTTACCAGTCAATCCTCCCATCATGCAGCCGCCCAGTTCACAATCGCCCAACCTAGTGACAGATTCTGAGGAACTTGACGAACTGCTGGAAGAATGACGCACATGATGATGGAGGCGCTGATTGCGGAAAATTGCAGCTGGGCCATCAGAGCTGCTGGCATAAATTTGCTCAGCACATGAAGAGTAGGAGAGGGTCTCTTCTTTGCTAGCGCGGGATCGGGAACGATGGCGTGTACGACCAATTGGAAGACGATTACGGCGACGAGCTCCCTTGGTTGTGCTTGAAGAAGAAGAAGAAGAAGAACTGGCAACACGACGACGACGATGACTAGTGCGCTTTTTCATTGATCCACCCTTCTTTTCATGTTGCTTTCTCGCCTTCTTCCCGTGGCGAACAACGACCACCTTGTTCTTCTTTTTCTTCTGAACTGCTAAAGTGCTGCTTGAAGAGGAAGAGCTGCCTGAAGGCACCTTGTTGACGATCTTCTGAATGGCAGACAGGTCCAGGCCAGTGTTCTTTCGCTTCTTCTTGCCTTCTTCCAGTCCACGGCGGTGCAATTTCTTGGAGGTACTAGTGCTTGAGCTAGATCTAGATCTAGAGCTGGAACTAGAAGTGGAAGAAGAGCTGGAAGTAGAACTGCTAGAAGTAGATTTCTCTCGATGATGACGACGGCGATGATGGCGTCTCTTATGGTGGGTGCGACACTTTTTGCCAGATCGGTTCTTCTTTGCGCAACGACGTCGTTTCCCTTCTATCAATTCAGTGCCAACAGTCTGGGGAGATTCTTGGATATCTGGCCTTCCTTCATTAAGTTGTCGACCTCGACGGATTGTTTGTACGTTTCCACTTTTCTTGCTCTGAGGCTTTTTAATCGTCGCCTTCTTGTTGGACTTTTTTAAAAGCTTTTCAACCTTTTTGGGAACTAGACAGATTGTGTCACCAGATGAGGATGACGAACTTGAAGAGGTGCTGGCGGTGCTTGTGTAAACAATAATAGTTTTCTTATCATCCTTCTTGCGACGCTCAACTTTTTTGGGCTTCATCCCTGTTTCTTTCTTGTTCTTCTTGCTAGTCTTGGAGTCCTTCTTGCGATGCTTCATAACTTCTTCCTTTTTTCCTGAACTTTTGGATGGCTTCTTGGACTTTTTGTGCGTTTTCTTCGGTGTGATGCTTGAGGTGTTGGAGTAGGTAGAAGAAGTGCTTCCCATAAACTTGGATCCATAGGTGGCCTCGCAAATAGCGGCATGGTTATTCATGCAAACATTTGAATCACATCTCGGGACCGTCGCCACTGTGTCAAGTTCACAGCAAGCACTTCCACCTTTCAATAACAACGCATTTCCACTCTCGGGTCTTCTTCCATCAAACGAATCGATCCATCCGCTTTCGAAACCAGATTCCTTGAGGGAATGCGCAACTTTGCGTAGGTTATCGCCAGTCACGCGAGCAAGGCGCCAACCATGAGAATCACAAGCCTTCTCAGCGTTGGATCGAGTCATTTGTGGGGAAAGCACGATAAACTCGCTATGCGCAAGAACGCATGAGAGAATTGACAAAGAAAGAACGCTGATCATCAGCTTGTTTGTCTGTTGAGAGTGCTGTTGTAGAGAAGCTTTATAGTAATTTCTTCATATAGCAAGAAAAGTTTTTAATTATGATAAAACTGATAATTTTTCGATCCGTATCATGCTGGTTAGCATATAAGTCTTGAATTACTTTGCCAGAGTACTGTGATCCTTACTAAGACAACTAATCCCGTAGGCGTTTCGTTATTGGAGTAGTTCACTGAGGAAGTAAAGTTCGCGATCAGTTTAGGTGTGCAATCATGAAAGAGAATGGACATACAGTGACCAATCAAGGAAGAGATTGGTCACACCAACACCGATCGTGGAAGAGATGTGGTGCGCACAATTGGCTTCTGTATATGAGTCAATGAAGTCATAAGGTGGTGAGTGGCATTAACATTCTGACAAAGCTCTACTCAGCCGTCATAGTGATTCCGGCTTTCCTTTGCCTGAAACTAATGGCATTGGCATTCTTGTTTGTTCAAACATTGCTTGTCTTTTCGTCAAAATCATCGGAACAGACGTGTTCAACGTTTTGAAAAATGGATTCAAATGAGTATAAAGTATTTGAACGATTTGCGGATTTGGGGAGACTTTGAAAAGTCCTTTTTAAATGGCATTGAAATGGGCCGTTCGTGGCCCGTTCAGGAATTCGCGAATACAGACAGTGGAAACCAGCTTTAAGAGGAACTATGACGTTATTAAGAAAAACAGCTGGTGAGCAATTGAAGCAGGTGATAGCAGATCTAAATGTAGATGAATTGAGCATATCAAGATCAAAACGAGTGGAAAGAACGAAGAGTTGTGCCTTACCGAGAAGGTCTTTAAGTGAAACCTGTAAAATCGCAGGTTAATGGGAAAATTTTGAAAACTTGTCAAACCCAATATTACCAAGATACTTAGTCGTGATAACTATGGATTAGTGTATCTTGCTGAAGGTCAAACCTCAGATCACAAAATTAAGGAAAATAGTCTTGAGGAAGCTTATCCGAGATTTACTGTCCAAAAAGATTAAAAAATATTGACAAGTTAAAATGATGCGGCTGCTTGGTAAACACAAGAGTATTGGCAAATTTTATGATTGTTACCTAAGAGAATTTAAGTGGGAAAAGAAGCAATGAGAAATTCAGCTTTTGCAATAAAAATGAAGCCGGTTTTATAGGCACGAGTTTTGGCACTAAATCCATCACTGTAAGGATCTCGTGTTTGGGGCCCGGAGTATGAAGCTTATTGAGACTTCGTTTACAAGGTTAACCCTAAAAGTGATTTTACTTATAAGTGCTAATACAATGTAATAAATCAACTATGTGAAAAGTTTTAATCTATTAATAATCTTTTATCTGAATAAAAATCATTAATTAATGTATTTACTAGGGTACCGGTCTATAGCACTAGTAAGTTAACTACAGTTAGCTACTAGAGGGACGGCCGGTCTAACCTCTCGCGACCCTTTACAAGGTTAACAAGGTTCCAATAAATGGCGTAAATTAAAAATGAGGTTGTAAATGTATATGCAGCAATGCTTTATTGAGGTAATTGCGTGAACTATTTATTTCTTCTTTGTATGCTTGAGATATTGCGACTCCAGGTAGGGACCGATAAACTTGTGACGTCTCTTTTCCTCGTAAGCCTGCTTTAATGGGCAATAAGATAATTGAGGACAGAAATGTTGTACCGAATGAGGACTAACCTTAGTATGAGATCTCTTAAAATCGATCATCGGCTCTTGACTGGGAAGTTCTTGCGAAGATTCGATATGCGGCTGTTGGCTGATAGGCACCTTGCGGAGGTCGCTAACTAGCTTGCGGATGTAGTCTTCCTTGGGATCAACTGGAGTTCCATTTACGCGGACATGGAAGTGGGGTCGACGTTTGGACGAAACGATTAAATGTTCTTGAGAGCTTGCTGTTGAACTTGAGATAACTTGAGGCCCTCTAATTGGAGACGGACGTTCGGAGGTCGAGTGAGATGAGTAACCAGGTGAAGGACCAGTCTCGACAGTGACGGACACTTCGGTATATTTACTAGTTTCGTCTCTTGGCTTTGCTTTTTTTCTTCGTCTGTCCGAATTGTGATCTTGGGACACCTCTTTTTTGCTATCACTCCTAGACTGTTGTTTCTTACCTTTTTTCGCTCCAACCACCCGACACAAGACAGCATGACGTTGACGAACTCTTTTAGAACTTTCTTTGACAATAGTCAGGTGTAGATCCTCATCTCTCCTTACAATCCCTGCACTTCCGAAACGTGACCTGATGTTTGTCCAGACTGAATCCACCTCAGCATTATCCATTGCCCTCATCATTAGAGGGATTAACCTATCGCGGAATGTCGCTAGTTCGTAACCACGAGCACTGCATAGCTCCTCGGCGTGGTCGAAGCTGGTCTTGGGCAATAGGATCTGATAACCTACTTTCCTTGTGAGAGCTTGTTGAACGCCTAGGAGCAGAATACTTCCAGATAACTTCCACATGACGCAGTATCTAGAAATCAGCTGGGCTTTTATTCCCGAAAAATAATAATTCCATCATATAAATGATCAAATAACGGCCCCGTTTAATTAATAGTGGCTAGACAAGCTTTATTGCTAATTAGAAGAACCTGGGACGACATCTCCCTCCGCATCGACGACCCCAGAAGTTAGACGTGCTCACCATACCACATCCACATCCACGACGTTGACACATCCTGGATGATGAAGAGGAGCGTGTTCGAGTGCGGCTGCGGGGTGGGGTGCGAGATCGAGAACGTGATGAACTTTTGGATCGAGATCGCGACAAAGTACTTGAGCTAGAAGTCGTTGTCGAGCTAGAAGTAGATGAAGAGGAACAAGAAGAACTTGAACTTGAACTCGTTGGACAGCGGCGATCTGGGCAACGCTGACAAAGTGCCACATGCCTGCTGCCATTTGCGTTTGGGGTGATCGCAAATCTATCACGACATCTTCTAGTCATAATGAGATTGTTACACGCTCCATCCCAGCTTCCGACCCAAGCAGTTCTACGCCCCTTGTTGCGGAGGAATTTCGAGGCGTCTCGCCCATTCTCGCCATTGATATTAGCCAAGGCGCCACCACGGTCACGACAAAATTCTGCAGCTTCACGATGAGTAAGTTCGGATTGACTAGCAAAGAATCCGGCTGAGATCACGTTTGTAAGAACTAAGGCGATAGACAGTGTCGCTAAGATTTTCATTTAGGGGTAGCTTGAAGGAAAGCCGATAGTTCTGCCGCTTTTATAGCTAGACCCTAAAAAGTAAACTTTAGACTTATTTGCTGTTCTGATAATTTAATCACGATGTGCAAACCGATTCTTTCTTTACTCGGAAAGCAGACATTTATTTTACATTTTAGTAACTATTAGAATTCTTGGAAGAGGCCACCTTCACACAAGACAAACAGTTTTTCAAGGCTCTGACTTCCCTTGACTTTAATCAACCCATCCTGCTGGCAGCTGGGAAAATTCCAGCTTTCTGGTTTCCCAACGTAGGACTCAGTTATCCCAAGGGGTGAGAGGAAAAGGCCTGATTGTGCATAGTCTGCCACACTCAGAGTGGCAATTTGGCCACCATTGGTGGCACGGTAGACGATAGATTGACCGAAATTCAGTTTTGTCTTAGGGAGTATTTTGAATCCTGGATTACGGCATCTTGTAACATTTGGCCCGCAGCAGTTAAGCCAAAGACTATCGGCAATAATACCTTCATGTGTTAATGGTGATTCAATTTGTCGTGCAAATAAATAAAAATAGCGGATTTATTTCCAAATTTGAACCCAACCCAGGCTTAACAATCAAAAAATAACATTTGAAGTTTGCGCATTGTTCACAGCAGCGGTTGCATCGGGGCCGTAAAACTTACCTGCCAGAGTAAAAAAGATCTTAACCAGTATTAAAATAATGCCAATGGAGTATTCAGCCCCACCCAAGGCGAGGTTAGGACCTAGAAGCATTGTGTCCTAATGAGCAGCCCAACGAATGCCTCTGTAATACCAAAACTTGAGTAGGACAAGCATGAACATCACATTCTCCCTTAAACTTCTTCAGTATCCCTATCCCGTTCAAAAATGAGTAACGAGAGTCTTCGGAGCTCACCTCGCCTTTAGGAGATGAATATGATTATTTTTGAATTAACTCAATGGTCATCTCTCGAAAATAACAAACATGAGGCCAGAAATGTTAAAGTGATAAAGTTATGGCAGTTTTATTAAATGATAACTGTTATAAATTTGTTCCTCAGCTTTAAGTAGGTTTTTAGCTTCTTCGTTAACAGTTAATTTTCCTTGGCTGTATTGGATTCGCTATTCGATCTTTCTCCGTAACACAGTACAGGATGATATTTGTTGTCGTCATGTGGAGCCACAGAAACCCCCTCATCAGTGACTGTCACTCTCATGTTTATCCGAGAATCGTTATTCCATCCAGCAATAAAGGCTGTGCGAATGTTGGCACTTCTCATCGTTTTTGCGATTAAAACCAAATTCTGTTCAGAAACCATTACCATTTCGTTTCCAGGTCCACACATGTCCTTGGCGGTATGGGGTGATGCATGGTAATGATCAGTGACAAAGTATTCTTCGCATAGCGCTAATGCTACTAAGACACTAAGAGTAGCCAACAACTGCAATTTCATTGAAGTAGTCGCGTCCTGTGCTCAACGTCTTGTAGGGATAGAACTATTGAGACATATCGGTAACGTAACCTTTTCGAGTAATAGTTAGGATTTATTTGGTCTTATATATAAAGCTCCTCCCTTCGAGTAACAGACAGTATATTTAACTTGACACCTGCCTCTGGGAAAAAGGTGACACGAATACTAGCAGAACCGATAGGACTATCCTCAACAATCAAGGTCAAATTGTGAAAACCTAGGATCATAGTGTAGTCGAAGTTTGTAAACTGAGGCTCAACAATCGGGATATAACTGCTGGTGTTGATTCCACAAAATCGAGGTGTCAAGCCTATAACCGTTGCGATATGGACATTATTGTCAATGACGGTAAAGTTGCGTCCATTGCAAAAAGCATCTTGGAACTTTACTTCAACTTGACTGTCGGTTGTCACCAGAAACGTCTCGATGATTCTTCGTAATGGCGGGAATGGCTCAAGAATTTTCGGAAAGTCCCCTATTAAAGGTAATCCTTTTGCAATGAAAATAAGGGAAGCGATCAATAAAACCACGAAAGCTTTAATCATAAACCCCGCTTACGAGCCTGAAATGGCAACTTTTTGTTTACCAATGGGCTATAAGACAACTAGCGCCTCTTACAGCATCATTCACAGGCAATGAACTTCAAGACATGTTCGTTGGGCTTCGTTGCGGCCGGAACTGCTCTTAATCCAAAGGGCCCGTTACTACCAAATACCACTGAAAGTGGGAATCTGCGAAGCCCGCTAAATGAAGGCGGGATTTCAGGTCAATGCGATGACGGTTACTTTATAGTGGTCAAGGAAAAGATCGCAAAATACACACGAGCTCATTTGATTTGTCCCCGAGGTTATGAGCTAGCCGATATTACGGATGGGATCCGGTTCCGAAGAGCAGTCAGGACGTTGTTCTTCTGCTTGGGGCCTCTAAGTGAAGCATGGGTAGGGAAAGCAAAAGTTGACGGACAAATTGTTCCGTACGAGAACGCTGTATTAGCCGCTCCAAATGTTTTAGAGAAGAATATCAGTGATGCTATCATCCAACCTCGTGTTGTTCCTGGTCGCAAACTCCAGGTTGAACTTCCTGCAATATGCCAGCCGGCGGCTTTACTTGACGTTTAGGCTTACGATGGATCTAGTTTCGTTGAATAAAAAGTTATGAGACTTGAATTTTTTTATTTGACAGGATGGCAAGCAATTATACTTAACAGCAAACTGTGTAACTTAGAAAATTCCACTGGTACGGGAGCGTGAGCGAGATCTTTCACTGACGCAGGTGTGACGACAGTAGTGACGATGATGGAAGGCAATGGTTGGTCGATCACAACTACCCAGGATTGCTGCATCCTCTTGAGAAAAGAAAACATGCAAAGATACGCTACGAGAGTGTGATGATGATGAAGACTTGCTTCTCAGAGGAAGAAAAGAGCGCCCAGTTTTCTTGCACTTTTTCTTGTGGCACTTTTCCTTGTTGTGCTGTGGTTTTCTAGTGGAGTATTGAAGCTTCTTGTGGCCAGCCTTAGTATAAGAAGTTGAGGAGGACGAAGTATGTCGACGAGCTACTTTACGAAGATTATTCCGGTTAGACTTTACTAATTTTCTGCTGGAAGGGATTCTGGAGCTAACTCCGATCCGGGCGTTGGCCCTTTTTTCCGGAAGACGGATTGACTTGATCCCGGTGTTAACGTGACGAGGAGGCATATACTTACGTAGTCGACGAAGGTACTGTCGTTCAGAGGTGTGGCTACTGGAGGAGCCGGAATAAGAGTATCCACGGCGTTGGAGACGCCTCATTGTCTTTTTCACTTGCAGAGCACCTTTCTTTGCAGTGGAGCTACCAGTCATGGAAGTTTGAGAGACATCTGAAGAGCTTGAAGAAGAAGCAGAAACAGACTGTTTGCCCATCTCGCAAATCGCAATATGCTTGGCACGTCTACAGCTTTTGGAACTAACGGTAGCAATTGTAGCTGGCTCCCCGGCATTCAATAACATTCCACCCTTCTTGGGGGTTTTACCCTCAAAAGAGCCAACCCAAGCCATATCTTTGGCAGCAGACTTAACCACATCAGAGACATTTATCAAGTTTGTCTTTGTAACGTGGGCCAGCTTCATTCCATTGTTGCGACAGGCTTTCTGAGCCTGATCGTATCGCATTGACGGTTCCAGGGCAACAAAGAACGCCTCGACTTGCAGCAAGATTGTGAGAGTGATGGTTAATTCAGTTTTCATGGTTCTTTGGATTCAGAAGGGTGTTGCTTGCGCTGTTTAAGTAGTGTTTTGTCATCGGCTTATATCGCCCCAGTAAAATCTGCACTCTTTGGCTAGATGTGATAAACGCACCCTGTTTAGTATTTAGTTCACTGATTAAACCTACCGTCGCCAATAAAAGCTGGATGCACCGAGGACTCATAAATTGAACCCCCATTACCTGCACAAGTTATCATAGTCATGTAGTGTAGGTCTCACCATGAATGAGACGACGACTTGAAATACTTTAAATCATAATTTTATTCATGGTACAACGCTTATCTACAAAACAAATTGTAAGGTATAATACCGCTTTAAAGCTGGGAATGGTAAGAGACGGCGGGATTAAACGTATGGCTTCTTTGCTGTTGGTTAACTAGCAGCGCACCGCCTTTACTATTAAGCACCTTTCAAAGGTAATGATTACGGAAGCAGCGGCACAGTTGATGAAAAACGAAGAAACAAAACTGTCGGTGTAACGCGACATTAGGTGTCGTTTACGAAATGGGGATGTCCAGCCTGATGGCAAAGGTCACATTGGAGAGTTTGTGGCATCTGCCATTTTCTGTTGACCTATGACAAGGTAGTGATCGGGAATGGTCACCAGTTTTTCCTTGAACCTGTACCCGTCTGGGCATGTTTGGAGCAACTTTTCGGGCCAGAAGCAGTTGACGACCTGCCAGAAGTGCTTTTGGCTGCTCATCCAAGTTTTCTATGGTGGTTTCGTGTTGATACGGGCATCCCCCGCGTTGCTTCGTGACGCTTACGAGAGAAGGTACACGATCGTTTGTAAGCCAGGCAGAAGTCGAAAGATCCGGTCATCCCCACTGTTGTTTCGTCACCGGTATTGTGATGGGTCTGCGATTTTCACTCCAGAAGATCAAGATTTTTCGGGTATTTTAATGCGGGTCAAGAACCGTCAAGATGTGTTTTATTTATCTCACCGTGAGCAGTGCAACAATATGATGGGAATGTTTTCCAAATTTGCCGTTTATTCAATACTAGTCCAAGTTGGCAAAGGTGGGATGGGCGCGATTAAACCCCCTTGGAATAGCCAATATCCGACACAATACTTACCCTGCGTGGAATTTCATCGTTCCAAATATTGACTGTTTCAGATCATTGGATGCCAATATCAAGTCCATACTTAAGGATACCCTGTCTCAATGTTTTTGTCACTATTGAGTGTCAGTACAAAAGCATAGATGTTTCAAATGGTGCAAAGATCAACTCTACCGTATGGTCATTGCAGTACTATATTACTACTGTCAAGTGAGGATTTCCTGGAGCTCTCTGTCCCAAAAAAGAAGTTTTAGTGCCTTCAGCAAAACAGTGTCAGCTGAATCCCAATATTCGATTATATGAGCCCGGTCTTTGTCTTTGGCCAACTTCACTAAATTGTCTGACATCTTCAAAAGTTTCTCGTGCGGCTCGAACTTCCTATACTTTGTAGAGAAAAAAGAACATCTCAACTTTGCGTGAAGGTTGCCTGAAGAATTTGATGTCTTTAAAGGACCGGCCGCAATCAAAAACCGTAATCCTTCTTCACAAACTCTCACATAGGGGGTTTGTGATGACTATTGCAGGAATTTCTTACTGCAGATTGATATAATGATAGTAATGTTATTCTGTTTATAAATCTAAACTCTAAAGCAATGCTTACTTGCGAAGGTTTCGAGTGTTGAACTTGAAGGCCAAAACACTGAGAACAAGATAGCCCAAAAACATGACCAAAAGAATAGTCCAATCTTCGTGAATGGTTCTGCCCGTTATGTCATCAGCATTAGCAAGAGCCTGGTCACCATTACATGGTACTCCCGGACCACATTCAATTTTGAAGTCCAACCCCGTCATTTCGATTTTGGCCATAGCGTCGGTTCCAAAGTCGGTCAGGAGCCCTCCGAATGTGACGAGAGGGAAAATGACTGTCACCATCAAAGATAGGGCCGCCTGCAAGTCAGGGACTAAAGCACTTAGCAGGAAGCCAATTGCTGTCCCAACGAGAGCTAGCAATTCTCCAGTCAATAGGTGATGGAAAAATGACCCCCATTCACGACGGTATCCGATTAAAGGGTAGCAAATCGAGTAATTGATGGAGGTGAGTACAACCCCCAATGGAAGCTCCAACAGTAACTTGCTGGTGAAGTAGGGAAGAATGGAGTAGTATCTATTTTTGTATTCCCTCGTGAATATTGGTTTTTCTGATGCCAAAGCGACAATTGCATTTGAAATTGCGGTGAAAACGCTATTTGTGCAAAGGAAGTAGAGCGAAGTAAATCGGTTTTGTGTTTGAGCAAAACCTTTTTTCCCCGGGATGTCATAATACATCAATCCAATGACCACGGATGCAACAATGATCTGCAAAAATCGAGCGGTCAGCAAAGTAATATCCCTTTTGTATCCAATGAGGGTTCTCTTCAACAGAAACTTTAATTGGGTTCCCCTTGAACTCTCTTGTAGGCGTTCTGGTAATAATGCTGCGTCCTCTCCCTTGATGGATTTCATCGAAAGTTGGAGTTCTTCAAACTGAGACGATAATTTCCAAAAGCTTACAAGCTTTTCGAGCTTGGCCTCTGAATCTATCATGTTTTGATAGTTAAGAATTTCCATGAAAAGGTATTCCGCCGGATTTGTATGCGGCGGACATACGAATCCCTGGGCCGCGAAGTAATCAAGCATTCCCTCCACGGGCCCATGGTAAATTATGCGGCCTTCAGCTAGGACAATGAGATCATCAAACATGCGGAATGTCTTTGCCGAGGGTTGGTGAATTGTTACGACAATGTTTGTTCCAACTGATGACAAGGATTTCAATTGTTTAATCACGCTCAGGGCTGTAGACGAGTCCAAACCGGAAGTTGGCTCATCAAGGAAGAGCAAAGCTGGTTTCCCTAGCATCTCCATTGCAATAGAAGCACGCTTCCGTTCACCTGCAGAGATTCCTTTAGATTCAACGTTGCCGATCATCGTATTCGCGGATTTGGATAATCCTAGTAGCTTGATGGCTTCCTCAACACGCTCACATTTCGCTTGGGTTGAGATAGAAGGTGGAAGCCGGAGATTTGCCGCCATTTCGACAACTTCCCGAACAGTCATTGTGTGGGGAAGCATATCATCCTGGTACACAAAGCCTGATAATTTTTTGATTGTCCTGCTTGTGCACACGTTTCCATTTACCTTAAGATCTCCAATCACATTGCTATTTTCAGGGGTTTCTCCGGACTAAGCAGTTAGTTTCATTATTAGATTTTGTGAATAAATTACCATAGCATAGAGCAACGAAGTTTTGCCTGAACCCGAAGCCCCCATTATAGCGGTCATCTTTCCAGGCCGCAGTTTTAGCGTTATATTGTCTAAAATTGTCTTTCCCAAAGGATGGCTCTTGTCCTTTACTTTAAAAGACAGACTATGCGCTTGGACTTCCATGATGAGTAGCTTCGAGGGTGCCACGTGGTCAATAGTTGTGTTGTTTATTGTTCCTTTTTCCACGTGGTCAATAGTTGTATTGTTCCTTTTTCCACGTGGTCAATAGTTGTATTGTCTCTTTTGCCACGTGGCAGAAGGTATAAAATAAATCAAGCCCATTAGACAACGTGGTTGCCCATTTCACATGAGTATTCAGGTTAAGAATCTCTCTTTAACCCTGCCCATCTCGAAGGACAAAGCTACAGGATTATCAAATAAGGAAATTATCAAAGATGTGAATGTGAGTTTTGCAAAGGGGCGTCTGACAGCAATAATGGGAGCTTCGGGGGCTGGCAAAACTTCTCTGCTCTACACTCTTTCCGGTGAAGTCCCGTCAAATGCTCAAGTAAGAGGCACTATATGTTTAGATGGCCACGAAACCAAGTCTTCAAAGTTGAAAAAGATTTCCGGATTTGTATATCAAGACGATATCCTTCATGAATCAGTTACCGTCCGCGAAGCTATTACCATGGCTGCCGATTTGCGTCTGTCACAGTTAAATGGCAAAGAGAGAACAAAAAAGGTGGATATGGTGATTGAAGAACTAGGATTGAAAAAGGCCAGTCCCAATATGATTGGAAGTGTCCAAAAAAAAGGTATTTCTGGGGGAGAAAGAAAGCGAACTTCTATTGCTATGGAATTGGTTACTGATCCTGCAATTTTGTTTTTGGATGAACCCACTACAGGACTGGATACTTATACGGCTTTCAATGTCATTGAGAGTCTTAAAGAGCTTGCTCGTAAAGGTAGAACTATTGTCGCCACTATTCATCAGCCATCGTCTAAAATGTTTATGGCGTTCGACGATTTGGTACTCCTGGAAGATGGCAAGGTGATCTACGCTGGGCCTGTTTCGTCAGTGCTTGACTACTTTTCATCATTGGGATATGTATGTCCTGAATTTGAGAATCCTGCAGATTTCTTATTCATGGATGTTCTTGAAGGCGGGGATGATAAGCAAGCCCAACCTGGTAAACTAGCCGCCGCCTGGAGCCAATCCCCCCAAAAGGCTGGGCTCGATAAAACGATGGCTCAAGATATTGCTAGTCAAAAACTATTAGAAGCAAAGCCAAGCACCTTTCAAAAAGAACAGGCTTCATTTTTCGTACAATTCGGATGCCTTTTGCAACGCAACTTTAGATCTATTGGACAAAATTGGATTGCCTACTTTTGCGGTGTCTTTCTTCCTCCCATTATCATGGGAAGCATTTTTTCCTGGGTTAGTTACGATATTGCTAGGCATGAGCCTTTAAAACATTCCAAGAAGCTCGTGTCGGCATTGTTCTTTTTGGGTACTTCGGAGATATTTGCCAGCATGATCAGAACTATTCTCTTGTTTTCTAATGAGAGGAAACTATTCATTTCGGAAGCAAAGGGCGGCTATTATTCAGTCTTCTCTTATTTATTGAGTAAGCTTGTGATTGAAGTGCCTGTCACGTTGGCTGTCGCTCCGATTGCTAGCGGAATGATGTTCCGTTTTGTTGGCTTAGGGGAGGGCTGGAGTGTCCTGCTCAAGTTGGTGTTCACCCAACAGTTGGTGAACTTGGTCGGCACTAGCCTTGGGATGCTACTTTCTACTTCTTCATCTGATCCCCAGGTGCCTCTCGCCCTTATGCCAATGGTAGGATTACCCTTTATGATCTTCGGAGGAGTATTGATAATATTGTCGTCTGTCCCATGGTATTTCTCATTCATGCCATACTTGTCGCCAAATCGATGGTCGTTCTCTGCCATGGCTCAAACTATTCTAAAAGGTTTCAAGTTTTCTCAACCCAAGTGCCTGCCATTCCCTTGTACGGGGGAGCAAGTATTGGAACGATTTGACCTTTTGAATGACTATTCCGTAGAGACTTGTTGGATGGCCCTTACAGGGCTGTGGCTGGGATTTATTTTCATTACTGTGTTGGTCCTTCTGATGCTGACTAGAACAAAATAGATGAAATCTAACGGCTTCGATTCGTCGTGCATGTTAGTTAATAAAATTTTTGATCCTTGCAGGCAATTGCTTACACCGCGAAAGACCTTGAGTTTTGTTTCGGTTTGTGACAAATATTTCAAAGGCATGCTTTGACATCTTGGTGACGGCCGCGTCTAATACTCAAGATACTCTACTTCCGATAAATCCATCAAGTGTGGGCTTGTGTCCTCCAACTCATCGTTTTATCATGCCATTCAGCCCTTTTTGGCACTATTTGTCTTTAGTACACGTTCATGCAGTACACTTGCAATATAAAGCTTTCGGGCAAAACCTACTGCCTGCGGTACTTAATGTGCACCATGATTTGACTGATAATAATGTATCTATAAATCAATACTAGGATACCTGGTATAATATTGCTTGCTAGCGGCAGATTCGAATGGTTTTCTATGGAGCCACCAAATTCAAACTCTAATTGAGACTCACTCCTTTCTTGGTCATTAGGTTCGGCACAACTTGCTCCATCCTTCAAATTCTAAACCAAACCCCACCCAACATCTTCAATCCTCACACTACTAGATGCTCTCTGTCACCCTGAACCAATCTCCACTATATCGCCATCCAACACCTCCAAGTTCGATCCCCAGACTCAGTCAAGGATTTTCCTCATCAGTACTTTTAACTCATCCTACAAAATCTGTCAATACAACTCTTCACTTTATTAGCAAGGAACAAATGATGATCGTCAACGTCTCAACGTATATTAACTTTATTAAACAAGTCTTGTCTCTACAGATGCAGCTTGATTATTTATGTACTCTCACTTTTCTGATAAGATACCCAGGTTTTTCGTCACATTAGACAACAACTCAACAACTTGACCATTTGGAGCTTTTAAGTCTTTGTGTTGGCACTCAATAGACTTGGCAAAAACATTGAGACAGAAGATACCCTTAAGAATGGACTTGACATTGGCATCCAGTGATCTAAAACAGTCAATATTTGGAACGATGAAGTTCCACGCAGGGTAAGCATCGTGTCGAATATTGGCTATTCCAAGGGGTTTAATCGCGCCCATTCCACCTTTGCCAACTTGGACTAATATTGAAACAAATGGCAACTTTGGAAAACATTTTCTTCATCATCTTGTTGCACTGCTCACGAGGAGCGGTTTTTGACCTGCATTCTTTGTCAATATGAATATGTGGGTTAAGTAATCAGTAGTGGGTGGGTAACTTGATAGAATTTTATGTTGAAGCTAGACTATATATACTAGCAAAGCAAGATACAACATAAATTTGGCAAGATCGTGTCGTGTATCGACGAGTTCAGAAATAGGAAGATCTATTTATTCAAGTATACATACAACATTTTTAAAATCACAACTGCAGTCACTATGGGTATTTGGTCCAGCAGAGTAGAGTAAAGTAAGGTAAGCCAACATTATTGTACATTACATCATTCAAAGGCGCAAAAAATTCAGGGTACATCAGTGAGGCTCGAGAATTGTAAGCACCAACCCCACGAGTAGATTCAGCGTTCAATTGTTCGGATACAACAAGGCTGAAAATGAGGTAAAACCTTGTAAACGAAGAAACTGACACAGTACTCCTCGGTCCTACCTTGATCTTGGATTTGAAGTTTAATTCAATTTTGCTTCACTCTGCTCCACTGAATGCCAGCACGAATGTAACTTGGCTTGACTTGAGAATGGCATAGCAAAGCATTAGGCTGAGATCTGACTAGTCTATTGGACGAGCATGGGGTAGAGTAGAGCAAGGTGAGGTAAGGTAAGGTAAGGTAAGATAAGGCAAGGTAAGGTAAGGTGAGATGAGGTAAGGTAAGGTAGGTAGAACCAAAATTCTTGTAAAATACATCATTCGAAAGCGTAAACAACTCTAAGCACAACGGTATAAATGACGGAAAGACCTGATGATGTATAAGTATGTGTGGGTCTCCATTGGCGGGCGGTTTGATGAACGAGCGAAGTAAAGTACGGTGAACAAGTTGAGGTCAACCAATTCAATCCTGACCAATATTAATGAATATAAATTAATCTGCTTACTATTGACATGAAATGACATGAAATGACGTGGTAAAAGTCATATTATTGGTTGGCCCAATATTAGGAGGATTTGTTTGTAAAGTATAGTCTATATGGTAAAAAGAAATTGCAAAAGCAAGGCGACAATGAAAAGGCTGAAATGTTCAGTTTTAAGGCAAGTTTGGGAGCTCGTGAAAAACTCCAGAGCAAGATAAAGTGCATTCAAATCAAAATTACACTGATTGAGCCAAAATGGATTCTTACCAACGAACCCAATTGCACGATCTACGCTTCGTTCTTTGTTGTAAAGTGCCAAACTTATAACTGTTCATTAGATATAGCTATTTTTCTCTCTTGATCACATGCCAACGAAAGTAAACTATGAAGTTGCCCTGACCTTCGTGATAAGGCTGTGGCAGATTTGGTGTAATTCCAAATAAAACTAAAAATATTAATCTCACGGATGCTTAGAATAGCGTGTTCAAAGACATGTAAATTTATGGCTGAGAATTCTGATGGCCTGACAAGAATAAACTCAATGTTTCTCTATCCCATGTGACGGCCAATCAGAGCCACCTAAAATCAACCAATCATCGTTTTGTATACTCCTTTGCTACATAAGTCACGATAGGGGCGTCCTTCCGGTATGAAACTGTTGTTGTGGACAGGACTTTTCTGGGTGGCAGCCGTTCAGGCTAGTACAGATCGTTTCTTAAATCATGCTCGGGAAAATACTAAAAAAAATGGCTGGTGGCCCACCTTTGATGGGGTACGCGTGATGTCCGTCGACTTGAACGACGAGGAGATCAACTTCTCTACGTTGGATCATGCAGCCGCGAAGATCTTGCGTCCTAGCATCATCCTACTTCAGAGAATAGTACCTTTTAAGCACGAACTGGTGAAGGAAATATTCGAAGGCTACCACACCTGCGGACAAGGCGGTATGATGATTCTCAGTCGTTACCGAATTAGTGGCTGTTGGACTAAGCCCTCTGGGAATAGAAACTTTATCCAAGTCTGCGATATCGCTGTCGACTTGAATAAAACCTTCAGCGTTGCCAACGTCTTATTCATTGACTCCAACCCTCAAGACAAACTTTTGGGGGTGTTGCGGCATTACGAAGATATAATTGTGGCGGGAAGATTTGGCTGCGATCTAAGTAACCTTACAGCGCTGACCTCAGCGGGATACTTGGAGGTTACCGGCGACAAGCTTCCGACTATGACTTCGCGTAATGGAATTAGGGAAAACTTGATCCTAGCCAAGGGCCCGAGATTTCACTTCATATATGCCGCCTACTTCTATTCACATATCTATGGTAGTCACTCCCCGTTTGTTGATGTGGAAGTTGTCTCAAATTTAAAACGTTCCTTAGACGGTAATTTGCCAAAAGATTTTCCACACAAATTTCCACGTTTTATTGAGTTGTCTGATGACCCTCAACCAAGTCACAACAATGTTGAAGAGGTACTCTTTTGTTTAGACGCCTTTTCTAATGACTAGGGACGCTTGATTGGATCGTTGACTGACAAGTTGAGCGTTCCAAAAAACGAACAGAGCACTATCCCCCTTTACACAATTGAGAAAGTACATGAAAAATCACCGGAATCTGGTGGCGCTCTCATTCGCAATTATCTCCGTACCGCTTTCCGTGGAGTTCCAGAAGTCGCTTTTATTTATGAAGATCATAACAACTATATATTTGGAGAATTACAACGACGTCGTCCAAAGGATTTGATAAAATTCTTATTGACTCAATCGCCTCATTTCACCATTGATCACGACAAGACACTCGAAGGAAACATTCTCTATCGCGTTGGTATGATTCTTGCAGGCCGCGGTGAAGAACGTGGCTCTGCAGCAATTTTAATGGCTGCGCGAGATGTAACCAAGTCGCAAGCGGATTTTTTTGCAAATATAGACGTCAATGGCCTTCGCACTGATGAACTCAACGCATTGGTGCAGCAGTTCTTGAATCAACATGGCAGCAGCTTGAGCTCTAAAGATAAAACTCAACCATCCATAGCCATTGAGGGAATAACTAACCACATCAATTCGAGCTTGCATAACGCGATTACTAAAGATAAAAATCAACCATCCATAGCCGTTGAGGGAATAACTAGCCACATCAATTCGAGTTTGCATAACGTGATTATTAAAGCTGTCCCTCTTCACGATATTCAAAGCCCAGACACTGGGATACTGCGCGTGGTCTCCTACGATCTTCACAAGTTGCCTTATGACGCCTACCTTGGGCTGACAGACATTTTTAAGCGTCTCCATGCGGACGTGCTGATTCTTCAGGGATTGAATATCGAAACTCCTCCCGATAAGTACTTGGGCGACAATGTTTTGAAGGAAACTGATCTTGACGCCTCCAAGATGATCTGTTTAAGACGTGCCTGTGTTGTCGCAAGACAAGGATTCAAGTTAAAGCTTGTTTACCGAGATGATGGAGACGCACTATGGAGTTTGCCTAGACTGCTCACTGTTGGGGTTGAAACTGATATTGGGCAGATTAACGTTTTCGAGTCTTATGGTGCTGACACTATTCCTGAGGTTACTCCAAAAGACAGACTTGACTTTATTCGGGGCAAGATTAAAAGTGGTTTGTTGACGAATGATTATTCGATCTTGTCGTACTGGGAAGACCCTAATTCATTATTTCAAGAGCCTACCGACCGAGTTGCGACTTCCTTGATGCCAGAAGCTAGTAGGTTCAGTGTCAGCCTTAAAGGGAGGTCAAGGCTAATGGGTTGGTCAATGAATCATTTGTTTTTATCAGACGGGCTCAAACAGGCATTTAAATCTGCTTTCAAAGTCCAAATTGATCCGAAGTTTGCGCATCGTATTCCAATTGTTGTTGACCTGGACACAAATATGCTAAAGGTCCCCCGGATACTGCCAACTCCTGAATATAACGAGTCTACTGTGTGAAAAGGTCAACGTTCTCCAGGAGTGCTATGCTATTTAATCCGTCGTCCTTGTTCATGTCACAACACCATTTCATTTGGGATCTATTATTGCTGGCCGTACAGCACAGCACAGTACAGTACAGTACAGTACAGTAGAGTAAAATAAAGTAAATAAAATCAACATTCTTGAAAACTATATCATTCAAAAGCGCAAAGAATTTTGGGAATAGTAGCATAAATGACAGTAATGACTGTTCAAGCCATGATTACTACTAAATGCAACTTGCGAGCATCACCCGATATATGAGTAGGTGGGTCTCCATTGGCGGTTCGATGAACGAGCATAGTATGGTGTGGGCAAGTTGTCAACGACGTCAATATGAATGAGTGTGAATTAAATCTGCTTACTATTGACATGGCATTTATGCATCAAAATTCGTCTGTTTCAGTAAGATATGACATGGTAAAAGCCATATTATCAAGTAATAAAACTGGTAAGGAGGACTTTAGTCGACACGTGTACGTATACGTGTAGCCGGTAAAAAGGAATTGCAAAGGCAAGGTATGTTGAATAAACATCGATTTAAGTGCATAAGATCAAAATTGATTTGGTGGGAGTAGGCATTTCGTCGTGTATTATACTATACAGCCTAGCCAAATTATGCGGCCAGCGATTGTGAGCCTCCTCGCAAGCAAAGAAGTATTCAAACCGCTCACCATGACATGACAAGGTTGCACATCAGAATATCTCGAACTTCAAACTCCTAACTCTTAACTTGAATTGGCCAATGTTCAAAATCAGCATCTTCGGTTGGTCTTAGACTGTAATTATTTTTACTTACACCTAAATAAACACATCTAGGAGTTTCCGGTTGCTCTGAAGGGGCACGGAATCCGAATAGGAGCTTTCTCGATTCTAGACTTGATTCGGGGCAGACTGCCGAGAAACTCCCCGCGCCAAACTTATCCCCACGCTAATCCTTGATGGGAACATCCCAAAACTCGGGAGGCGGGACGCCCTTGAAAAGTTTTAGTCATTTAGAAAAGCATAAAATAATGCGGTATTTGGTCATCAAAAATTTCTTGCTTGTCTCCTTGGTCCCTTTGTGATTCTTTACCTTTCTCAGCTACTTCATCCGGTCCACCGTGGAGGCGTATAGCTAGCTACCCCAAAGGATTAAAACCCAATTAATCGCATGGTGAAGTTTGGTCTTCGGCAAGGTTGAGAGTATTTGTATAAAGCATGGATGTCAAATTCAGCAGGTACCTGTGAACGAGAACAACGTGGATTTGACTTGGTTATTCCGATTCGCCTGCTGGTGCCGATCCAAACGGTTGGAAGGTTCGGGAAGAGGATATGTAGGCATCTACATTCAGGTGAAGAATTATCAGTCGGCTGCCTTTACTCTGAGCCATGTCGATGACGTTTATAAGAAGGCTCACAAGGAATGGTCAGGTTTGCCAGGACTAGGGACCATCCTATTTTATTTATTACCATAAATACTGGAATAGTCAAGCCAGTTCGACATTATGAAGTCCTGTCCCTTCACAGCGTAGCCAATGTACATAATATGAAGCAAGGAAAACTGCCAACAAACATTGTGCAGCTCGTCATTCCGATATTGATGGGTTTCAGTGATGTTTTTCCGATATTGGTTTGGGATACTTGAAGGGCATTGTGATGAAAGCTCCCATTAGTGACAAAGTTTTAGATAAAATGTTGAAATCTGGCGGCTATGAGTTGAAGACTATTGGAAACATAATCTCATCATAAAGAGATTTAGTGATAAATACTATCAATTGGACTTTGTAATGTGGTTAATAAAAATGCAAAGTACAATACTTTAGGCCCAAGGGACGGCGGGAAGAGCTTTTTATTTAGATCGTTTGATTTTGTCCAATGCTATGTATAAATTGATAGCCAAGGCACGTCATGCTAGCTGACGATTTGACATTAACACGGTTTTTTCTCTTGCTCGACTGCAGTAGCGAAGGCCAGAAGCAGCAAAAGTGCTATCCTTCATGACCCTTTGCGTTTGAATCCAGATTTGGAACTGGATGGCACTGCTGGTTAAACCTAGGAATGAGATCTGATGGAACCAAAAATCAATTTTAACAAAACATCAAAGAAATAATTAGTGCTTTTACTCAGTACACGATTTGACAAGTACTTGCATAATTTGTAGTCTTCCAAACATTCACTGATTGTCATATTTGGTACCGAACTCCCAAGGCATTTCTTGGCCAAAGTCATTAGTTGGTATAAGATGCGATGGACCGAGGAACAAGAAGAGGGGCAGGACTAAGAAGGCGAGTAACAAAATTTTTATGACCGAAATACTGTAGTATTTCATGCCTTTTTGACGAAGGCTCAATGGGGGATTACGAAAAACCAAATAGGTCAGCTACAAGTCTCACTATTCTGAAGAAGCAAACTATATTGATAGGCGATCGTATGTATCACCGAGTTTGAGGACATTACATCCGGTGTTCATCAATGCCGCCGATTCGCTGACTTCAGAGGATTAAAAACTCTGCCTCCCACCGTCGCCGATCCTGTTCGGTTGAGGGCCAAACTTTATCATACGATTAATTTGGTTTTAATTCTTTGAGGAAGATGAAAATCACACGAGGAACAAGGAGAAGAACACGCGCTAGATGAGGGCCAAGGAGACAAACAAGAAATTTTCATGACCAAAATACTGATGCTTTTTTAAGTGATAACTTCTCAAGGGCGTTTGCCTCCTAAGTTTTTGAATATTTCCATCGAGGACTAACGTGGTGATGAAATTGGTGCGGGGACGCCATAAAGTATACCGCGGGATATCGGCTACCGCGGCTGTCCTGGAACGCTAACTTTTTGACACGCAAGGCTTTGGCTTTTGGGGACCGCCGAAAATCTGAATTTAAAAAAGTGTATTGCTGGCTGGACGAAGAGATCTCAATAGACTGGACTTTCAAGTCTCTAAAGAGTCCCAATATTAACGATTTTGGGATTTTGTCAGGCCAAGTTGATCTAATAAAGTTTATCTAAACTCCCACCAGGAAAGATCCTATCAACTCCAGTCGCTTAACTATCAATAAATAGCTGATAAGACCTAAAATATCATGGTGTTTTTATTGCTTCCTTAGAAACTATACAAAATCACCTAGTTCTTTTTAAGGGTCGCAAGAGCCTTAGCAGTTTGAATGAACGAGTTCCTATGACTATCTAACACGGATCTAACAATCTCATCAACCCGCAACAGATCAGGGTTAGCATCAAGTAGAGGCGGGACATTCAGCCTTAGGAACGAGTATCGGTCGATGCGTGAGTATAAACTATCCAAAATATCCGAGGAATTTTGATAGTCATCTTCAATATCTAAAAGTTGGGTTCGTCTAAGTAGCTTTGTCAACATTTGTTTCACCACCCAGGAGCTGCTCCCAATCTCTGCCGATATCTTTGATGAGATTTCTGGGATAAAGCTATTGGTAGCCAAGGCACCCTTTTGTTGTTTCAAAGTTCGAAGTAACTCGATAGATCCTGGCAAATTAATCTGTCTGCGAATGGAAGCCGACAATTCAACAACTGAAGTGTAATATGATGCATCATCAAACACAAATCCCGGGACAAATAGTTTCAGTGTTGTGGATGCCATTTCCAGCCATATCTTGCGATTTGTGCCGGCAAGCTCTTCGTTTAAGATTAGCTTAATCACATCAGATGGCTCCACTCGTAATTCCATCGCAGTGAGCACGTATGCAGCAATCCACCTGGACAGTTTCTTCTCGTCAAAAACCATCGTCAATAAAACATGCAGTAAAAAAATAACATAAGGATCATCGGTCTCAACCGCTTTTGGAAAAACCTTATCAAGCAAAATCTCCTGATTAAAATTTTTGTTGTTGACAACGCATCCAGTAGAACCGAGCCCTGCAGAAGGATTACCCCGACCTGTAGCAACCCATTCATCAAAGTCCTGAGCGTTATACCAGCGCAAATATAATTGATGGAGAATTACGGGCTGAGATAAAGAATGTCCCCAAATTGAGAAAATCTCTTTCAAGCCAATGCCTTCATAAATAGACCGTTTGAGAATATCATTAAACCAGATTTGGGCCAGTTCTCGTGTGTTTACAAACACCGGATCCGGTTTAGACCCAGCGATTGTAGACACCAGAACCGATAAACAATCAAGCTGATCCCAGTACAGCTCCCATCCCACGTTTGTTACCAACTCATGCTGCCAAGGAAGCAAAGGTAAAATGGAAAACAATTCCCACAGAGGTCTCTCTTGAACCCAAACCATCAGTGACAGCTTTTCGGACTGTTTCGGGAAAAGCAACATCAAAATCAAGTGCTCTCGACCGAGTTCACTTGATTCTATTTTGATTGATCTTAGATGTTTTGGCAGGTTTTGAAATGATCTGAGCTCTCGAAAACAAATTGATCTTAAAACATCACGCCATAGCCATTGATGTCTAGTTGATAAAGGGAAAACAAGGAGTGCTTGAGTGGTCTTATCAAGATCCGACTTTGCCCATTCGTAAGCATCTCTTAGGTCACTTAGTCCCCAGGAAAAAACCATCCACGAGATGTCCAAGTCAGGTTCATAGTCCACAAGCAATTTTGATAACTCATATACGCTGGCGATAGAGTAGGTAAACTTATGATCATGTTGTAACATTCTTATTACAACATCAACGTTTGTACAGGTGCTGGTCTTGCCAATGCTTAGCTCTCCAGAAACGTCCCATGATAATTTGCGCATCTTTGCGAAAGATGTATTAAGTGTTCGCAAAAGGTCTACCAAAAGGGGATAAAATGAAAGAATGGAGGATTGAAGTAAGTGAGCGATTGTGAATAGGTCGAGGTCATAAATTGCGCTTTTCAGGATGGCTTGGTCCATTGGTTCATTCCTGCGTGCTTCCTCGTATATTTCCTGTATCCTTTCCATAAAAACTATCTTCCCATATTCGGTATCTTCAATCTCTTCGCCCACATTCACGTAAATATTGCCAGGCCAAGTAATATTTTTGAAATTACGAGACCATATGACAACTGATTGCAACTCCTCTCCATCTCCCCAACTTCGGTCCCCCTCTAAGAGAGAGAACAGGAATGGCTGCCTTTCGCTTGCTTCTTTGATACAAAAGAGACCCTCAAGTGCGGTGTCCTCAGTATAAAGAACAACTGAACTGCAAGTTCCCGCAGTAGCAAAAATCAGAAGCAGCAAAATGCTATCCCTCATGGCTACTCTTTGCGCCGAATCCCGATTTGACAGATTGGATTTTGCCAATCAAATCTAGAAAAAAAATTGACTAAGATAAAAATTAATTTGTTGGGATACCCTTGATCGAAGAAAAGGCTTAGTGCTCTTACTGGATACGCGATTTGACAAGTGCTTACATAATTTGTAGCCTTTAAGCTAAACACTAAATTCATGGTCATGATACCATGGTTGCTCTTAGCCTTGGAAGATTGGGATTATAACTTTGACACTGCACTCAAGTTGACTAGGAATTTGGTTGGGGATTCTTAGAGGCGCATTTACTATTTGGTACGAACCTCCAGAGCAGTTCTTCGTCGGTTGTTTTGATCCCTCTCTGTAACCGACCAAGAAACAGCATCCATTCAACAACTTGATTGCTCGCCGCAGTGTCAGCTTTACAACTGAACCGTTTACAACATTTTCCGAGACCGACACAACAATTAGGAGCTGTGCATAAGTGGATCCTGAACCTTTAAAATACCCAAGCGCGAAACCATTACTTTAATTTTATTTTGTTTTCAGATGGATCAGCAAGTGCCATCAAGTGCAAAGGGTAGTCATGAAGAATAGCACTTTTGCTGCTTCTGGCCTTTGTTACTGCAGTCGAGTTGTTCTTTATATCAGAGGCATCGCACCACCTAAAGGTTTCTTTGATAATCTTGCCGCAGAAGCACGGTTTTGATCAGGGCCATCAATATCTGGACTAATTTGTGTCAGCAAGAGAAAGAACCGTGTTAATGTCAAATCGCCAGCTAGCGTGGCGTGCTTTGGCTACCGATTTATACATAACAATGGACGAAATCAAGCGGTCTAAGAAAGGTTCTTCCCGCCTTCTCTCAGGCCTAAAGTACCAATTCTCAGTCCAAAAGCGGTATTATACTTTACATTTGTATGAAGTATCTCGTTTAATACCGTTATTCAATACACAATTTGACAAGCACTTGCATAATTGTAGTCCTCCAAGCTGAACACTAAATTCATGGCTTAACAAGTTATATGTGACCGTTGTATTCGAGTTTATTGACACCATTACCATGATTATGTTGAAGTCATTTGGCAAAACAAAAGACGCAAGATCGTGTCGTGTATCGATGAGTTCAGAAATAGTAAGATTTATTTGTTCAAGTATAACAGCCATTATGAGAGCAGAGTAGAGTAAGGTAAGGTAAAGTCAATTCATTATACATCACATATTCAAAAGCGCAAGAAATTCAGAGTACATCAATGAGTTTGAGAATTGTAAGCAGGACTCCACTAATAGATTCAGCATTCAATTGTTCAGATACGACGTAAACAAAGAAACTGACACAATGTTCCTCGGTTCTACCTTGACCATCAATGAAAAGAATTCTTAATGTGACTTGGACTAGATCTTGGATTTAAAGTTTAATTTAGTTCCATTTCACTCTATACAAATTGCATCACTCAAAAGCGCAAAGAATTCATGCTTTGAAACTGTCATTACTCGTTGTGCTTGGCTAAATATGAGCAATGCCTGGGCTTACACAAGTAAACATTGATCTTTTCACCACGCAAACCACAAGTATCTTACACGAGTGAATTCAGCATTCAATTGTCCAGATAGCACCACCAATCGATCAAGGTTTGCTTGAAATAAAAAAGTAAAGTAAAATGAGTACGGCACGGTACAGTAGAGTAGAGTAGAGCAGAGCAAGGTGAAGTAAGTAAACCAAATTCTTGGAAACTACATCATTCAAAAGCGTAAAGAACTCTAAGAATACCAGTATAAGGGTGGGATAAGGTGGGTAATTAATCACGATCCGCTTTGATCTAAATTTAGTGCGACTAGAGGACAATGCCAATCATTACTCGAGTTGTTGATCAATCAAAGTTTTCGGTAGACCTAACCGTTTATTACCGTCTGGATTGGGACATTATATCAACTAAATTGGTCGAAATAAAAATATCCATTTTCTGACAACTCTAAAATGCAGTTTCAAAAATTTAGAAAATCACCCTAGCCTCAAAATACGTTCATGGAAGTTGAAGGAGGCCTGTTACAGTTGGAACACTTTTTGCTAGTCCAAAGACTATTAGCAAGAATACTTGACACCCGGCAGTGGCATCCTGAGCTTAGGCAAGCTATGGCACGTGTCGAAGTTTTTTGTAGCTTGCGCACTGAGATTTCCCAAGTTTCCGGCCTCGAAGATAACGAACTGGGTGTTAACCTTTTGGACCTTTTAGATAAGGTTCCGTTTGTGGTTGGAGCTTCGGGTGATGAGGCTGAGCGAGTGCGTTTCTGTGCGAGCAATTTTATTCGGACCACTCTTGCGGCCAGCAACAATGATATTCTGGCTGCAAGAGCTATTCTGGCTAAACTAGATTGTCCAAGGTCTTATGAGAATTCGTCGATATTTAGTGAGGCTGATAAATATCTCAAAAAAGTTATTGTTGAAGGAACTTTGCTCCCTGAATTTGAGCCTACTGACCAGCACATACTGCTGCTTGGACGGGCTTTGCAGCGCGCTTGCAATGGCGAATCAATATCCGATACTTTTTTTAACAAGGTCCTCGAAGCCGCCAAGGACTGTATTTCTCGCAAAGTGTGGATTGAAGAGAACTATATAACTCCACTAAAATTTGAAAAGGCGTTTCACAATGTATTCGTTGACGACTACGGTGCTTTACAGTCGGCATATAACTATTTTGATCAATGTTCTGCCTCCGGAGCCTGCGGTACATATTACTCCAAGAGCTGTGCCATCGTACAAGCGTCTGGTTCAGGAAAGTCCCGACTGATGTACGAATTAGGTCTGAAAATTCCGATGTTTTATGTTTGCTTCCGTGGCGATGGCGAAAAGGAAAGCTATCCCCTCGCAACCCCGATAGTTAGAAAGCTCTTATTTGGTATCAGCGATTCCAAGAAAGAAGAGGCTTCTGGGCTTTTCCTTGCTGACGTGCACGCTTATGTTCGTTGCGTGACTTTTATCTGCTCGTGTGCTATTGTGATGGAAGCTTTTTTTGCAGTGCGTGATAGCCGGTAGGATCTCACTTTTTCCATTTCTAATTTCCTCGTAGTGAAATTGACGAGCAATCTCCTCTGACAGCATGGTTTTTGGAGCACCAATGGGATGATCAGTTTTGGATCATGTTTGAAGAGATTTTTAACAAAATATTCAGCCGTTTCCTTCGGATCACCGACTCTATACGCAAATACCTGCAGGAAAATACTAGTAGCAACCTGGACTTTATTTCTAGCTTGGAGTCGCGATTGAGCACATATACATCACAATTCCTCAATGCAGTTATGCGAAAATCGCTGTGTTGGATAATTTGCGTGGACGAAGCGAGACATTTGAACGTAGAACAACCCGGATGTTCTTGGTCAATTCTAGTGCATCTCAATCGTGCTGCCAGATTACTGAAGAGAGGTGGTTTACTCATTTTTATGGACACTTTATCTGACATTAACTTGCTGGATCCGCAAAAAGCATTTCCTAGCGATCGCGTTGGTACGCTAGGATTGTCCCAATTTGTGTTTTTGGACACACTTGCCCAAGATATATTCGCCCCAGTTGAGCCTGCTGAAGGATTGACAATATATGACACGGAGAAAATGTTTCACATGGTGCAATTTGGAAAACCTTTATGGCAAACTGCTTGGAATGCTGGTGTTGTAGAAACAGAAATGGCCGGTTTGGCGAGAGTTAAGATTTCAGAGCATCGACAATTTACTCCAGATCATGCAAAGGTTATGAAAGCAGTCCATGCAATCGCTGTACTCGGAGCAAGGACAAGTTTAGACATTCGCGCTGGTTTTTGCTATGCGAACAAACTTGTGGGTTCTTTGGCTGCCCATGTGCTATACTATAATCCTGATCAGTCATATGCTCGGATAATCTATCCCTCTGATTGTGTACTTGCCATGGCGGCTCGGGATGTAATAGCTGTTGCTGGGTGGGATCATTGTATAAACCTTGTTCAAGACTTTATAAGTTCTGAAATGGTCCAAATTGGGGTAAGAGGAGAGTGGATATCGCAAGTTCTCTTACTTCGAGCTGTAGACCAGTTCAAAGGGGTCTGTACAGTACGAGATTTACTTTGTAAAGTTGTCGGCGATAGTCGCCAACTAGAACTCGATCAGGTCCTTTTCCGGGATCCAAGATCATCGGAGCGTCAGGGAGCAAATGAAGATGACTCTCAACAGCGTAACATTATATTGGAGGGAATGGTTAATTTCAACCATTTTACACAAGTATATTATACTCCCACTCGTCGAGATTTATTGCATTGCCTTATTCGCCGTGCCGCTGTTGTTTGCAAGAGGGGACAGGTTGGCGTAGACCTGATTATTCCAGTGGCACTTCCGGAAAAATATGCCTCACCTGTGGCCGAAATGAAACTCAACCGATCTGAAGGTGGTGCCGTTTTTTCGATGGCAAAGAATGAACAACTTGGACACAATTTTTCCAATAATGAAGGTGAAAAAGACCATGATCCTGTTATATATACCGGCGACGACTTGGCGTCTGTCAAGACCAATGTTGTGAGCACTGCCCGAAAATACCTAGAACAATACATGAACTTGATGGCGACCAGGGAGAACCCAATCCAGGAGTCCTGCAAATCGGATTCAAGCTCCCCCGCTTCTTTTTCTTTAAGTCATTCAGGCCAAAGGAAGATTTCGCACTATCCGATTAGGGAGGACACTGTTGGTTACATTATAATTCAATGTAAAAACACCCAAACTCCCTATACAAAAGTTCCCAAAAAGTTTTGTGCAGTGGAAGCCGGTATAGATAAGAAGATTCCGGAATATAAAGCCAACCTGACTCCTCATTTGGGGTTGGGACTGTATTTTGATCGCTCAAAGAATCTGTCTATTGAGGCCTTGGAGATTCCTGCTAGTGTTTTGAAGACATCACCGCGGGCCAACTTTCTTAAAATTAGAAACTGCCATCGTTCTGTGAATGCGAGTGCAAATGATATACCGGCCATTGCAAAGATCCTGAAGTCTTCTCCCGGAAATCTCGACGTTGCAAAAACGGTTGATGCTAAAACAAGAATGATTCTCTCTGCTGGGGTAACATATTGTTCAGTGAGGTCCAAAAAACGTATTCAGTGAGTATTGTTGTATTTGATTCCCTGTAATAATAATAATAGTCCAAATACGCGAGTCTGTGGTAATATCTTAGCAATGGTGTTGACCGTTTAGTTCAATTAATGATAACGAGGTCAGAAGGGTAAAGATCAAGAAATTGTTGTAATAATATTTGGAGAGTGAAGTAATTATTGGAGCAAGTTTATCATGATTGATTGATGGGGATGGAAAGATGGCCAAAGATTTGGCCTTATCAATTCCATGTGGGCAGTGGAGTTCAATGGTTGAAAATAACACAGACCTGGCGTTTTAGTTCAAATCCAGGTTGGAATTGGAGGAATGGGTTGCGATGTGAGAGGGATTGTATTAGAATCTGTCGGCAAAGACTCTCTATATTGACCGTTTTTTAAATATCTTCAAGAATTAAAGTCATCTATTGTTGACTTGCTTGAAAAAATTCTTTTGTTCGAAACTGAAAAAGATTTATTAAAAGGCCCAATATCCTACACTTAACGAGAAGGACGTGGGCGAATTTTAAGTAATTGTACATGACGTCCTGAAGGACAAATTGTAAATATTGGTTTAGTAAGTGGTAAGTTAAATAAAAAATGCATGTTATCAAATCTGAATACTTGACTTATATGAGACAAGCTCAAGGGTAAACGACCACCTGGAAAACATTAGTAATCAGACTCCTAGACGTGTTTGTGTTTATTTAGATGCAAGTAAAAAATAGTTGGTCTGAAATCGATACTGCCGCAAGCAACTTGACCGAAGATGTTGTACTTGCTAAAATTCTTGATGATTGGTCCGAAGTTCGACCACATGTTCAAAGCCTCAGATGTCGGGATTTCGATCCACTGGTCATGCGGAGTGCTTGGTGTGCACTGCCGCGGACCCCAAGCTATTGACTCAAACAGCCTTTGAAAACTCTATTGCAAATATAGACTCATTTTTCCTAAAGGAAATTGTCAATGATTAAGTAAAATTACAAATAGGACCGCTGGTTGTTTTATTTCCTCCCCTTTAACCAAGAAGCAGCATTTGTTCAACAACTTGATCACTCGTTGCAGTTTTAGCTTTGCAACTGAACGCTTAACTATCAGTAAACAATCAATAAGGCCTTAAATATCACGGTGTTTTTATCGTTCTTTAGAAGCTTTACACGAACATTTAGTTAGTTCTATTGAAGGTCGCAAAGAGTTAATGCAGTTTGAATGAACGAGTTTTCCATGGGTCTCTAAAATGGATTTAACAATCTCATCAACCCGCGGACCAAGGTAGCATCAAGTAAAGACAAGATAATCGGTCTTAGAAATGAGTATAAATTACCCAGAATCTCTGAGGAGTTTTGAAAATCACCTTCAATATCTAAAAGTTTGATTGTCTGAGTAACTTTATCAACATTTGTTCCACTTAGGTGTTGCATATTCTAATCCGCGAGAATCTTTGATGAAATTTCTGGTATAAAGCTACCAGTGGCTGAGGTGCCTTTTCGTTGTTTCAAAATTTGAATCAGGTCGATAGTCTGGCAAATTAACCTGCCTGTAAAACGGAAGCTGCCATTTTAACAATTGAAGTGTATGGTGCATCATCAAACACGAATTTTGGGACAAAGAGTCTCAACATTGAGGTAACTTTTGCCGGCCATGCCTTGCGATTTGGACTGGCAAGCTCTTCGTCCAAGATTAGCTTGGATCGCTTCATTAATAATTTCGTCGCAGTGCTGAGGTATGCAACAACCCATTTAGTCAAATTTGCCTTGTCACATAGGGATCGTCGCCTCAATCTCTTTTGGAACAATCTCATCAAACAAAACCTCTTGGCTGGAATTCTCGTTAGTGGCAACGCATCCAATCCTTGGGAGGTAGGATTTTCTTTTCATGGTAGCAAATTCATAAGCACACCCGCGCAAATAGAATTGATGGAGAATTATGAGCCATGATAAAGGGCATTTCCAAATTGAAGAAATTTCTTTCAAGTTATTATTGCTAATAATGTGTTCCTCGAGAATATTAGTGAACCACAAACATAGGCTTCTTGGATGCTACTAACATTTGTTGGTACTCTTATGGCCATTTATCGGACTCTTCCCCACTAATAATACTGAATAGATCAGTCTTCTTTAATATAAAAATGATTTTATTTGAAAAATTAATTTGCTGATGATGACAGTGTCCCGTTATCATTTGGAGTCTAGTCAGTACCCGAGCGAACGCATCACGGACCAGCTCAAAAAGGAAAGTTGCATCATTGGAATTGACGAGGCTGGAAGGGGTCCAGTATTAGGTCCAATGGTGTATGCCGTGTTCATGTCCTGAATCGAATAAAGACTGGTTAAAGCTAATGGCGCCAACGATTCTAAGCCAATAGCAATCGAAAACCGTGAATCGTTCTATAAATTACTACCCAAAATATGGTGACTAAGATACTTATCCATGTCGTTCTTTGCCAGCCAAACGCTATTAAGGAACCAATTCTTCGGATGGACATGGAAGCCCTCTCATGGTCCATCATTATTACTGCGGGTTCAAAGGATTGAGGATCTTACAATTGGTGTGTCACTAGCAGTATTATTGGGATATGGATCCTTTCTCCTTATCCTTGCAGTGGCCTTTCAGATGACAACTGATCGTGAGAGATATCAGCGTCCTAAGCCGAGATTTGAAGTGCTCGAATGAATACCATGAATTATTCGCGTCAGAAGTTAGAAGGATTCTCTGATATTTCCAATCAATTCCCACTGTTGCCAAACTCAAGTTAAATGTGCAACAAGAGTAATGAATAAGCTTGTGAAAATACCCGTGAGGGGTTAACAAGTAAAAGTCAAAGGAGGTTAAAATATTTCTGGTGTCCCTATTCTTCGGTTCTCCTCGGATGGGTTGTTGAAAATATCGGTTTTCAACTTTGCGTTGCATTCATGCGTCTTTTGGCAACTGGAATATCACCATCCGGGTAAAAAGGGGTAGCAAGGACAAAAACAATCACGGGAATTATTGTATAGACAGCTATAATCCACCCGGGTAGAAGGCACTTCCCTAAAGTACTTTATCAAAGATTGACGAATAAGCATAAAGTCGACTAAACTCCAGTTTCCCATTCCGCATTTGAGAAGGAAATTGTCATGTACGCTTACTTAAAAAAGCTTGATTACTTTTCCACCGAACGTGCTTACGCTCCCAATGCTTATCAAGGTTTGCAAGGACATTCCTCAAGGATTTGGAAGTGATCAGGCTCAAAGCCGTTTTTGATACTATAAAAAGTGGCGAATCATTTGAAGTTGGATCTATCCACACCGTTTGCATGTTCGCTGCTCCTACCGCCAGCAATAGACCATGTAAAGCCTGTGTCTTATGGGAGGCCTTCGGACCAGCGAATCTCTAGCTAATCATACTAAGTGAACCGTTTATTATAAAATCATCTTGATGATCCTTATCACTCGTACAATTTCCGTTTACTTGTTATTGAAGATCTTCGAGACTGCGATTCAGCTGTTCGTCAATCTTCGATTGTGATGACTCAAATGGACAAAACTCAAGCCCGCAAATTGGGACATTCCTCAAATACAAAGTCTCGATGTTTCTTACACTCTGCCAAAGCCATAAGAAGTGTCCATGATGGTAAACCCATTTCATACTTGTTCAGTCATGCCGACTTGTTTACTTAAATTTTTGGTGATTGGTCAAACTTCCAAGCGGGGATGAAGGTGAAGCCACTTGGCGTCTTTGCACTTTTCTTTGTCCCCCTTTTCTGGGTTGTAAAATTGCCAGAGTCACCGGGAGCACTGGAGACTTATGACAAGACCCTTCTCGGACTCGATGAACTCTTTGCATTCAAAGCCCTGGAGTTCCATGACCTCAAGCTTGCCACTGATGGATCCTATCTCATGAATTCAACTGATTTAAATCGAAAGATTATTGATTCTTGTAAAGGTTGCACGAAGTTTCGGCAATGTTTGGCACAATTAGAAAATGGTTGTGACTTAATAATCCGGAACGAGGTCAATGAGGATTTCGAAAAAGAATGGCGATCAAAAAAGGACGCTATTGAGAAGCATTTGGCGGGTTTTGGCTCGTCAGAATTGTTCTTGGAGAAGTTGGAGCAGCAGGATTTTAGTTTCGCGGAAAAATTTAGATTATTCTTCGACCTCCTGGCTCCAGTCCCAGTATCCCCCTTAGAGAAACTTTCGGCTACCATTCCTCTAGAGATCGCGGTTCGTCATCCCTCACTAATTAAGGATCTCAGATGTCTACTCCCTGAAAGACCTGTGTTTTGGTCTCTGAAGGCTGACATCGCAGGAAGTATTCCGGACGAACATCAACATGCACTACCGATTTTTAAACGAATTCTTCCTTGGATGTCGAAAAATGACATGTCCGAACTTTTCAATGTCAGCTTTCCTAATATTATCGAATGGGCTTGCATAAAGTTAATGGACCGGCGTGAGATGATGATTAAGAATCTACTAAGAGCGTATCAAGACGAGAATGACACATTTTACTCGATTGTTCAAAGGCGCAACGGAATTGAGAACTTTCTGACGGAGAACCCCGATATTTGCAAAACTGGATTACTTGTCGTGTGCCTACATGAACTACAGGGCGTTAGATATGGTCCAGAGAAGTTGCTGGAGAGATATAGAGTTGACTTTAGTGCAACAGTTTATAAACTTGATCCAAAAATTGAGTGGCTTAGTGACGACTATGTAGAATTGGATGGAATATTCATGCGTCCTGGTCGTATTAGAGTATTCTCAAATTACGACAATCTAGACGACGGTCGCTCGTTTGATCTTGCAATTTGGCAATATGTCCAAGTTATTGGCCCCCCAATAGAAGCTCATATTCTTTTTCTGGAAGGAGGACCTGGAGGTTATAATGGAATCGAAGCAAAGTATTTCGCTGCGCTTACTTTCGGTTCTGGGCACAATGCAGCATTTTACAGGATTGACCATCGCGGACTCGGAGGATCGGGTGAATTCGTCGACAATAACTGGATTTATAAGTATTTTCCATGGACTGATTTTAAAAAGTTCAAGTATCAAGGCCCATTCCCCGTCAAAGACTTGACAATCTACAATGCTGCCATAGACCTTGGTATGATAGCGCATGCTATTCGCAGCTTCTACGGGTCGTCTAGTCGAGTACTTCTTGAGGGATTCTCGTATGGTGCGGCACTCGGGTATACCGCAGTGCGACTCTTGCCCAGAGTATTTGATGTGGCACGGATGGGTGGAACACCTGGAGAAACCCCGTCAGCGGGACTGGAAACTCTAGTTGAAGATCTCTCCGGTTTGCTTCGTCACTGCCAATCGGATAGTTTCTGTAATGCGAAGCTTGATGGGGATCCCAAGAAAGCATACGAGCAAGGAATATTAGCCTTGATCGAACCCAAGACTATATGCGCAACACATTTTCATCAAACCATTTATGATCAGCACCCCATGGCTGGCGACCGAAAAGAACGGATTGCTCGTTTGGCATACACTTTGAGGAATTTGACAAACAGTAAATTTTCAGATGTTATGTCTATGGTTCATGGAGCTCAACCTACTCCACCATTCCTACTGGCCTTTCTTGCAGGCTCGGCACAATGCAAAGATTTTCAGTTATACAAATCTATTCTAGACAAAATTGCCCCGGTTCTGATACAAAGTTCTGGACCGGATCCCTCGTCTAGAGGTATCCTGAACTCAGAGTTTGTTTACTGGGTTGTTATCTTCAGCATGTCTTCCTCAAATTGCACCGGCTCTGAAATCATTGATATACACGAATCGCGTCTGGATATCTACTATTGGCGCCTCTGGGAAGAATATGGAAGTGTATATATGGATGAGATGCAGAGACCACCTGAAAGCGAACTTGAAACAGACACTACTTTTATGGTCATTGCGACAAGTGACTTTGATTTGAACACGACAGCGAGTGCAGGTGTGGCTGTTTACAATAACATTGACGCGAAGAAACGATTGCTTTCCTTTAAGAACCACACACATGACTCTTATATAAACGTTTGCTCAATAAGACTCTGGAAGAGTCTCATTTATTCTGTCCCAATGGAGACAGATTTGGACGCTTGCATTGCGGCAGTCAACGCGGAGCCCGTTGTGGATTGGACAATGAAGAGTTTGCACCCGGATTTGCGAAGTGTATGGGGGCTTGTGAAATCTCCATCCCGCAGATCTACCTGCAACATACTATGAGGAGAGGCCAAGGAAGAAAATATAAAAATGAGACCGATTTCAATGTCCTCCAAGGAAGGGTTAGGTCAGCAGTTAGTTAATAAGAGGCCGAACGTGTATTCGTTAAAAATGATTTCGTTGCCTTTTGATTCTATCCTTTACGATAGAGCCAAATTCAAAATCAAAATTCAAAATCGTGTAACGATCTGATATTAATCCTGGTGCTCGAAACTTCCCTTTACAAATGGCATCGGTTAACTGAAGAACCAACCTTCCGATGTACGAAATAATTGGCTGCCAATGGCAAATAGCTGTAAACTTGGTGATTCCAGCGGTGGTGCCACCTAAGCGACTGCATTTTTCGATCATCTACCATATTATTTCAAGAATTTAAGTTTGCCCGATGACAAACATAGTATGCCCCTGTTTTGATGGTCCTCTGCATTTTTACAAAAAGGTTTTTTGAATCCTAAATGAATTCTTTGACGGCTTTGCTGAATTTGGACAATCAGAATTAGAACACTCCCTACCTAAAACCGACATTAGGATTGGGGTGAAAAAGGCCGTAGAACCCATTGCCACGACATGGATACTTATCTAAGGAGATGGGGAGCGACCACGCACTTGGACCACGATGACAAAATGACTAAAAACTCCTTTATGGCATTGACCAATGAAAACTGCGCCGCCGGCCAGCCACGGCTGCCTCATTATTAGTTAAGGTCGGTAGAAAATAGTATGTGGTTTTGATGCTAGTATCATTTAGTCCAACCTCCTATAAGGTTGCAAAGAGCCGTAGCAGTTTGAATAAACGAGTTCCCATGACTTTTTAACATGGATCCAGCGATCTCATTAACCCGCAACGGATCAAGGCAGGCATCAAGCAAAGACAAAACATTCAGCCTTAGAAATGAGTTTTGGTCGATGCGCAGGTATAAATTATCCAGGATATCCGAGGAATTTTGATAATTACCTTCAATATCTAAAAGTTGGGTTTGTCTGAGTAGCTTTGTCAACATTTGTTCCGCCACCCAGGCGTCGCTTGTTCCAATCTCTGCGAGAATCTTTAATGAGTTCTCTGGGATAAAGCTACTGGTAGCCAAGATGCCCTTTTGCTGTTTTCAAAATTCAAATCAGGCCGATAGAGTCTGGCAAATTAATCTGCCCGCGAATGGAAGTCGACAATTCAACAACTGAAGTGTATGGTGCATCATCAAACACGAAATCCGGAACAAATAGCCTCAGTGTTGTGGATATCATTTCCAGCCATATCTCGCAATTTGGACCGGCAAGCTCTCCGCCCAAGATTAGCTCAATCATTACGGATTGACTCGCTGGTAGTTCCTCTGCAGTGAGCAAGTATGCAGCAATCCACCTGGTTAGTTTCTTTTCGTCAAAAACCATTGTCAGTAAGACACGCAGTAAAAGAATAACATAAGAATCGTCGGTCCCAATCTCTTTTAAAAAACCTCATTGTTAAAGTCCTCGTTAGTGACGACAAAACCGAGTCCTGGAAGGTAGGATCTTATTTTCTTAAGAATAAAGCTATCAAAGCTCTGAGGAGCATAACTGCGCAAATATAATTGATGGAGAATTACGGATTGCGATAAAAAGCATTTCCAAAATGAAGAAATCTCATTCAAGTAATTACCTCTAACAATATGCTTCTCGAAAATGTTAGTAAACCACGTTTGTGCAAGATTTAATCTGGGTTTATGGGTTGCCAACTTCAAAGCTTTAAAAAACATAGATTGATTCCAATACAATTCCCAGCTCAATTTCATAGCCAATTCTGTCTGCCAAGGAAGCAAAGGTAAAATGGAAAACAATGCTTGCAGAGATTTTTCTTGATCCCAAACCATCAGTGACAACTTTTCAGACTGTTCCGGGAAAAGCAACATCAAAATCAAGTGTTCTCGGCCAAGTTTACTTGAGTTCATTTTGATTGAATTTAGATGTTTTGGCAAGTTTGGAAGTGACTTGAGCTCTCGAAAACAAATTGATCTCAAAGCGTAACGCAATTGATGTTGACCTTTTAGCGGATACAACTTGAATTTGTTGAGGAAAATATCAAGTCAAAGTTATTTAAGCGAGCATGACAACGGAAAACAAACTAGACAAAAAACCACAATTTGGGTATACAACGTTACGGAACAAGTCAAATTACTAGTTGGATTACTATTCATTAAATCGATATTTTGTATCTTACCAATGTTTGAGAGTTTAATTAGTGATCGAGGTCTCCAATAAATTCAATACTCATTAAATTCATGAACACGCCATTAGGCTCGATTGATAACTGGTGGCTTGCGAGTCTTCAACTGAAACCATTGGGATGGGTTGAATTTCTGCTTCTATTCTTGCTTTTGTATTTATTGAATTTTATACATCCTGATGAACCGATCAAATAGACGCACTATCCTCTTCCCTGTCCAAGGACGATAAAATTGATGAGATAACTGTATTCTTTATATCCACTTCCTAGAGGTGATTGTTTTTACAAATTTTTTGTGCAAACTATGTCTCCTCATGGTGTTTTCTATTATTTGATTCCAATGCCACCAAATACGTCTCTAATGACGAGAATAAGATCAATCACCTGGAGGTGGTGGCAAGAGGGTTGAGTCCCTGATGCGATTGGTCAGCTGGATCAGATGGTCGACCTCGACATTGAAAGCTCCATTTTCTCATAGCTGGTAAGACCTAAAATATCATGGTGTTTTTATTGTTCCTTAGAGGCTATTTAAAATCACTTGGTTCTCTTTAAGGTCGCAAAGAGCCATGGCAGTTTGAATAAACGAGTTTCCATGACTTTTTAACGTGAATCCCACAATTTCATCAACCCGCAACGGATCAAGGTTGGCATCATGTATGATCAGTCTCAAAAATGAGGGTTGGTCAATACGCGAGTATAAATTATCCAGAATCTCTGAGGAATTTTGATAGTCATTTTCAATAGCTAAAGATTGAGTTTGTCTGAGTAGCTTTGTCAACATTTGTTCCACAACTCGGGCGTTGTTTATTCCAATCTCTGCCACTATCTTTGATGAGATTACTGGGATAAGGCTACCAGTAGCTGAGATGCCCTTTTGTTGCTTCAAAATTTGGATCAGGCCGATAGAGTCTGGCAAATTAATCTGTCTGCGAATGGAAGTTGACAATTCAACTACTGAAGTGTATGGTGAATCATCAAACACGAAATCCGGGACAAAGAGTCTTAATATTGAAAAAACTTTTGCCAGCCATACCTCGCGATTTGGACCGGCAAGTTCTTCGTCCAAGATTAGCTTAATCACTTTGGATCGCTTCATTCGCAGTATCTTTGCAGTTTTAAGGTATGCAACAACCCACCTAATCGATTTTTTCTCGTCAAAAACCATTGTCAATAAGATGCGCAGTAAAAGAATGCCATAAAAATCGTCGTTCCCGAACTCTTTTGGAAGAACTTCATCAAACAAAATCTCCTGATTGAAATCCTCCTTAGTGATGGCGCATCCAATATAGTTTCTTATTTCCCCAAGAATAGTTCCAATTTCTTCTGGAAGAATCTCGTCAAACAAAATCTTCTGGTTAAAATCCTCGTTAGTGATGGCGCGTCCAATATAGTTTCTTATTTTCTCAAAAATAAAGCCATCAAAATCCTGAGGAGCATACTTGCGCAAGTAAAACTGATGAAGAATTACGGGCTGGGATAAAGAGCATTTCCAGATTAAAGAAATCTCGTTCATGCCATCATTGCTAATAATATGGCTCTCAAGAATATTATTGAACCAGGCTTGGGCCAAAACCAGTTTTTGTGTAGGCTGCACGGGAAGACAGAAAAGTTGGTTCCAATCCAATTCCAAACTCATGCTCATTGCTAATTCATTTTGCCAGGGGAGAAAGGGTAAAATGGAAGACAATTCTCGCAAAGATGTTTCTTTATCCCAAATCATTAGTGACAGCTGCTCGGACTGTTCCGGGAAAAGCAACATCAGAGTTAAGTGCTCTCGACCAAGTTTACCTGATTTCATTTTGATTGATTTTAGATGTTTCGGCAAGTTTGGAAATAACTTGAGTTCTCGAAAACGCACTAATCTCAAGGCACAACGCCATCTCTCTTGATATCTATTTCGTAAAGGGAGAGCAAGGAGTGCTTGAGTGGACTTATCAAGGCTTGACTCTGCCCATTCGTAAACTTCCCTAACATTGACTATTCCCCAGGATAGAACTGTCCGCAGTGTATTTAAGTCAGAGTCATTATCAAAAAACAGGTCAAGAAACTTAAAAACATTGGTTTTAGCATTAAAGGACAGGCAATCTTGTAGCAACTTTGTAACTAGTTTTTCAAAATCCACCGGATAGGTGCTGACCTTGCCATAACAAAGCTCTGCAGAAACAGACCCTGGTAATCTGTCCATCTTCACGAAGGAGGTGTCAAAAGTTTGCAAAAGGTCTACCAAAAGAGGATAAAATGAAAGGATGGAGGATTGGAGTAAGTGGTTGATTGTAAACGGGTCGAAATACCAGACTATGCTTCTCAAAATGGCTTGATGCATGGATTCATCTTTGCATGCTTCCTCGTATATTCCCTGCATTCTTTCCATGAAGACTGCCTTTCCATATTCAGTATCTTTAATCTCCTCACCTCCCATATTAAAAAAGATGTTGCCCTCCCATGTTAAGGAATTAAATTCACTAGACCATTTGACAACAAGTTGCAACTCCTGTTCATCTCCCCAACTTTCCTGCTCCAAGACGGAGTACAGAAATGGCTGTTTTGCTTGCGCCTCAGCCATAAACTCATCGTTATAGCTTTCTTCGGGCGCGGTCTCAAGGGTGTAAAGAACAACTGGACTACAAGCTCCCGTCGTAGCAAAGGTCAGAAGCAGCAGCATGCTGTCCTTCATGACGCCCTTTGTGCTTGAACCCCGATTCGACAAATTGAATGGCACTTGCTGATCAAACCCAGATAAGAGACCTGAGAGACAAATTTTTATTTCAAACAGAGCGCTACTAAACGAGTAAGAGGCGGCTTGCAAAGTTGGAAGCGAGAGGTTAACTATCTAGACGAGTCGAGTAAACCGACCAAGACATAAAATCAGGTCAGGTCAGCATGGTCATGGCTTGGATGGGTGATGAATAGCAAGCAGTACCAAGGGTAAACGAGTGGTTGTACTTTACCCGGGTATCGTTCAGGTACTGATCAGCCAAAATTGAACATACGATTACACCATTTGAAAGCGCAAAGAATCCTAAGAATGGCAGTATAAATGGCGGAGTAATGGCTGTTCAGGACATGACGACTACTAAGTGCAACCGTGAGGTGAGCATAAGTGATCGAGGTCTCAAATAAACTCAATACTAATAGTTGCAGTAATTAGAGCATGAGCACCATTAGACTTGACTGATGACTGGTGGTTTGCAGGTGACTGGGTTGACTGTTCTTGCTTTGTATTTATTGAAGGGTCGTCATGTGATTCATTGGTAAAACTTTCAATAAATAATCTTTGAACGGACATTTGGTAAGTGTTTTAACAAAGGGACTAATCAGCGAAACATGATCTGATTAAATATTGTAATTTTTTGATGTAGTATGAATATATCGATGGGCTTATTGAAAAAAGCTTTCAAAATGTCGTTCTCATGGCTGAAATTCTTGATCCCGCTATTTGCATTGATGGGATTAAGGAGAATATTTTAGGAAATGTCAATTTGCGTTGAGCCTTTTTTGCACGTTTTTGATTCGAGCAACCCCACTATTTAGTATTAAGAAAGCAAGCATTTACAATCTGTAAACTTGTTATTTTGAATATAGGAACAAAGTTGTACCTTAAAGTGAAGAACATTACTTTAAGCTACTTCCGACCAGACTTGGAATATCATGGGTGTTTTTATTGTTTCCTTGGGGGCTATACAGAATCACTTAGTTTTTTTTGAAGGTCGCAAAAGCCATAGCAGTTTGAATGAATGATTTCCCATGAGTTTCCAAAATGGGTCCCACGATCTCACCAACCCGCAACGGATCAAGATTGGCATCAAGTAGAGACAAGACACTCAGTCTCAGAAATGAGTATCGGTCGATGCGCGAGTATAAATCATCCAGAATCTCTGAGGAATTTTGATAATTACCTTCAATATCTAAAAGTTGGGTTTGTCTGAGTAGCTTTGTCGACATTTGTTTCACCACCCAGGAGTTGTTTCCAACCTCTGCCAATATCTTTGATGAGATTTTCTGGGATAAAGCTATTGGTAGCCAAGGTACCCTTTTGTTGTTTTAAAGATCGAAGTAGCTCGAAAGATTCTGGCAAATTGATCTGTCTGCGGATGGAAGCCGACAATTCAACCACTGAAGTGTGATGTGGTGCAAACTTGAAGGTGGTAAAAATCATGTTATGGGTCGGCCCAATATTAGGAGGATTTGATTGTAGAGTCGTGTACATGTGGCCGGTAAAGAAGAATTGCAAAGCAAGGCATGTTGAGTAAACTCGAGTTTAAGTGCATACGTAAGCAAAGAAATATTCAAACTAAACATGTGCAATTTTGTCATGTCATGTAACTTGAATCGGTCAATGTTCAAGATCAGCATTTCCTGTCAAAGTTAGACTAGTTATTTTTTATTTACATCTAAATAAACAAACGCATCTAGGGGCCTAACTTAAATCAAATCATAATTACAAGACATTATTGATGGAAACAAACTGGACCATCTTGTTCGGGGAAGAATTAGTTTAGACTCATCAAATCAGTAGACAAAGTATCAACCGACGTAAAATTCAATTCTACGCGGATGCAACTTGAAATTTGTTGAAAAAGATATTAAGTCAAATCAAGTCAAAGTTATTTAAGCAAGCACAACAACGGAAAACAAACTAAACGGGAAACCACAATCTGGATATACGATGTTGGGTATTAACGCAGTATAAGTGATTAGCATAACTTTCTAAAATGGATCCCACAATTTCATCAACCCGCAATGGATCAAGGTTAGAACCAAGTAGATCCAGTTTTAAAAATGAGGATTGGTCAATGCGCGAGTATAAGCTATCCAGAATCTCCGAGGAGTTTTGGTAATCACCCTCGATATCTAAAAGTTGGGTTTGTCTAAGTAGCTTTGTCAACATTTGTTCCACCACCCAGGCGTTGCTTATTCCAATTTCTGGGATAAGGCTACCAGTAGCTGGGATGCCCTTTTGTTGTTGCAAATTCGAGTCAGGTTGATAGAGTCTGGCAAATTAATCTGTCTGCGAATGGAGGCCGACAATTCAACAACTGAATTATGGTATAGCGAATCATCAAACACGAAATCCGGGACAAAGAGTCTTAATATTGAGAAAACTTTCGCCAGCCACTCCTTGCAACTTGGACCGGTATTTTCTTGAGAATGAAGTCACCAAAGCCCTGAGGAGCATACCTGCGCAGAAATTGCTGCAGATTCAACGCATGCGTGGAGAGAGAACTTACTGTTTGTGCCAGGTAAAATAACTAAACGGTCTTGATAGATTCTCAAAATGATAGATATAGCAATAAAACAATGAATTTAGTTAACATCAAGATCAGGTGGTGGCTCAATCGGATGTGATCCCATGATTGTTTCATTATGCTAAGCGCTCTGTTGTTCTTACATTGCCGAGAGATTTATGGATCATTACCAATCAGCCCAGTTTTAATTTCATTTTTTGGGACAAAATATCACAACGTATAGCAACGGTGCATTACTCACAAAGGAACTTTATGGAAAACAATAAGTATAATGAAGAAATCTGTAGTTAACGCTGGAGTTTGCGCCTTTGATGGCTCTTCTTGTAAAACTTAACATCCCGTGCAAAATTCAGTATCAGCTCAACTCGTCCCTAACTGATAATCTCTAGTTCTAATAGTAAGCGAAGACTCTGCTTTACTTTGACAATAGAGACAAATTATTTATCTCAAACAGAGCGCTGCTAAACTATCAAACGAGTAGTTCTTACAGAGGCCTTTTTTATGGGTTAAAACTGAAAAGAATTTGTCCTTTATATCGTGAATTTAATACTAAAGCAGTAAAATCAGGTCAAAATATTTTGATATATCCAGGCTTTACTCCTGTTAAGAGGTAAAATCAACCTGGTTTTCCAGGCCGGTTCCCCGATATTTACACTTGCTAACACGACTAAGACGCTTATTACACTATGTCCGTAACGGGTAAGGGACCAGTTCATTGGACGACTACAAAAGCGAATTTCTTTGTTCGGGGGTCCGTTCGAGTTGCTTTATACTCAAGCTCATGCCTCCAAGGTGCCTTATATTTTAACCTTGTCGTTTATCCGCTTTAGCAGCCGTGACATTACAATCACTTACGAGAAAGGGTTGGAACGCTTAGCCGAGGCGGGCATAACCGAGTTTGCTCTAAATAGCCCCAACATAAAGGAAGCGTGGGGATTCCTTGAGGGGAGCGAAGAGTTGTGGATATTGCTCCTAAAGGTACGGGTTTGCCTTTATGCCCAGCCCAAAGATAGGGAAGCCGTATGGAACAAGGTGATGAGAGCTAGTCGGGGTGAGTTGAATGATTTTGAATTCTACCTTACAACAAGTAACGGGGAGGCGGCAAATAAGGAAGCCGGGAAGTTTGTGAGTCATCTTTGCACGGGACCCGACAGGATGGAGTTTGGAAACACTTCTGAGCTATTGCATTTCAAAGAAGAGGATTTATTTCTTGGCCGTAATGGAATTAAATTTCTTATTGGCTTCAAGGGGACGGACGAGCAAGTGGAGTTTGTCTATGCGTCCTATTTAGCAAGAGTCGTGGAGAAGTGGTGTTCGCTTAAGTTAGCAGAATTGAGTGTCGATGTCAATGACTTGGGACATTACTTGAAAAAACTTGGAGGGTTGTACTGCTCCCGTATTCTTCATGGGTGTTCAGAGACTGACTTGACGCCTTTGGAGAATCTCCTGATGACTTTCAAGGGAGAGTCTGTTCCCAAAATGATGCAAGCGATTGAGTACAGAGATCCATTGGGCAATCGAAGCTTGTTTGTGCTTTACATCAAACAGTGCTATCAAGAATTTTCTTTGCAAAGCCGAGATATGCCAAAGTACTATGCTCCATATACAGTCCTGTGCCAAAGCTCCGGTTACGGGAAAACCCGTATGGTGCTGGAAATGCACACCGAGTTTTATTTGGTCTATATTTGTCTTCGAAAAACAGGATCCAGTGGTCAACCCCGACGCTCTCGTTGTGCGGACGGTATTGATGGGCTGAAAACTAGGGTTCAATTTTCTAACTTTCTGGCTGCACTCTTCCAAACGATGCGGGAATTTTTGAGGTCTATCCAGGGTCCTAACCTCCAAATATCTTTTTTTGCGATGATGCAAGATGATGACGGGGAACGCACCATTGCATTTTGGTCTAGAGTGTGGAGCTTATACGACAACTTTGTACACGTTTACCCGAATATCCATTATTTATAAAATTTTAGGATACCGCGAAGCCGGATGACCTGAGTGCGTCAAGTCACGCTTTCAGAATCCTGGTTAGTCTACATGGCCTTCTCGACCAAGTCAAGGAGGGAAAGACTGTATTGATTGTCTTTGACGAGGCGAGAGCTTTGCTGGGTACAGAAGATAAATATCCTTCCCGTTTCGAAGAGCTGCGTCGGTCTTTGGCAGATCTTAAAAGCGGGGTTTTTGCCATATTTGTAGACACTTCCTCCAAAGTTAGCAATTTCGCCCCTTTGATACACCGAGACAGTTCGGACAGAATCGCGAGGCAAGGACAGGAATTGTTTTCTCCTTACTACGCTCTAGCCACCAAATCAATATTAGCGTTGCCCGATGAGTTAGTATTAATGCAGAAAGAGATTGTTGTTGATGAGATAAGGGTTTGGGATGACGTTAGACCTGAGAGACAGAGGTTAGTTGGTGTGAAAAACTCTTATTTAGGCCATTCGATTTCGTCAAGTCTTCTCGTCCAATGTTTATGTACGAATTGATAGCCAAGGCAGGCCGTGTTGACTGGAGATTTGATGTCAACACAGTTATTGCTCTTGCTCAGCACAAACTCAGTTCGGATATCAATGACCCTAGCCGAAACTGTGTTTTGGGTCTCGCCAGATGGTCTTTTTCATCATTTGATATTTACCTCAGCGAGCATCTTGTCGCGAACCATATGGCCACTTTGCTGTTGGTTAACAAGCAGCGCACTGCTTTTAATATCAAGTACCCTCCAGAGGTAGTGATTACGGAAGCAGCGGCACAGTTGATGAGGAACCAAGAAGCAAGATTGTCTGTGTTGCACGACATCAGGAGTCGCTTACGAGATGGACAGATCCAGCCTGATGGCGACGGTCACATTGGAGAGTTTGTGGCATCTGCTGTTTTTCTGTTGACCTACGACGAGGTAGTAATCAAGAATGGTCGCCAGTTTTTCTTTGAACCTATACCAGTCTGGGCGTACTTGGAGCAACTTTTTGGGCCGGAGGCAGCTAACGACCTGCCAGAAGTGCTCATGTCTGCTCATCTAAGTTTTCTACAATGGTTTCGTGTTGATACGGACATATCGCCCGCGTTGCTTCGTGACGCGTACGAGAGAAGGTACGCGATCGTTTGTAAGCCACGGCAGGAGTCGATAGATCTGGTTATTCCAATTGTTGCTTCACCACCGGTGCCTCGTGATGGGTCTGCGACCTTTATTCCAGAAGATCGAGATTTTTCGGGTATTTTGATACAGGTCAAGAACCTTCGAAATGTGTTTTATTCATCTCACCGTAGACAGTGCAACAGGAGGATGATAAAAATGTTTCCAAAGTTGCCATTTATTTCAATATTAGTCCAAGTCGGCGAAGGTGGGATGGGTGCACGTACTAAATCCCTTGAAGTAACTGAAATCCGACGCTATAACGATGCTTACCCTGCGTGGAGTTTCGCCGTTCCAAGTATTGACTGTTTCAAATCACTGGATGCTGGTGTCAAGTCAATTCTCAAGGATATCCTCTGTTTCAATGTTTTTGTCAAGTCTGTTGAGTGCCAATACAAAAGCACAAATGCTCCAAAGGGTCAAGACGTTGAGTTGTTGTCTGGGGTGACCAAGGTCCTGGGTACCATTTCAGACAAGTGGGAGTATTGCACTGAAAGCATGCAGATCATAAAGAATCAAGCTGAGACGAGACCTGTTTAATAAAGTTAATATATGTTGAGACGTTAGGTTTTCAAAGAAACATTTTAGCTTGAGGGGAAATTAACCAAGGTCAACTATTAAGATTTTTGAAATTGGAACAGCACCACATTCATTCATATTGGCATCAGGATTGGATTGGTCAATGTTCAAGATCGGCATCTCCAGTCAATGCTAGACTAGCCATTCTTTATTTTACATCTAAATAAACACAAACACATTTAGGATCCTAACTTGATCAAATAATGATCACAAGACATTATTGGTGGAAACCAACTTGGGCCATCCTGTTCAAGGAATAATAGTCCAGACTCATAAAATCAGTAAACAAAGCATCAATCAACGTAGATTTCAACTCAACACAAATACAACTTGAATTTGTTGAGGAAAATATCAAGTCAAAGTTATTTAAGCGAGCACGACAACGGAAAACAAACTAGACAAAAACCACAATTTGGGTATACAACGGTACGGAACAAGTCAAATTACTAGTTGGATTACTATTCATTAAATCGATATTTTGTATCTTACCAATGTTTGAGAGTTTAATTAGTGATCGAGGTCCCCTATAAATTCAATACTCATTAAATCCATGAACACACCATTAGGCTCGACTGATGACTGGTGGCTTGCGGGTCTTCAACTGAAACCATTGGGATGGGTTGAAATTTCTGCTTCTATTCTTTTATTGAAGGAATGGTTAGACTGTCGTCATGTGATTCGTTGGTAAAATAATCTCTGAACGGACGCTTGGTAAAAGGTCTTATCAAAGGGGCCAATCAGCGACATTTAGAAAAAACATAATCTGATTAAAATTTTATAATCTCTTGCCATCAATTGGAAACAATCAAGGGATGGGCTTACTAAAGAGAGCTCTCAAAATATCATTCTCATGGCTGAAATTCTTGATCCCGCGAGATGAAGGAGAATATTTTAGGTAAATGTCAATCTATGCTTGGTGTTGGGCCTAATTTGCATGTTTTTGATTCAAGCAACCCCACTATTCAGTATTAAATGAATTTTGACTAGAAGCGAGCATTTCATAATTTTTCTTTGACGCAATTCACTCCACGTCTGGATTATACCAATATCCGTTTTCTATGAGATTTGGACGATCAATCTGTAAACTTGTTACTTTGAAAATAAAAAACACAGTTGTACCTTAAAGCTTTACCAATTGAAGAACATTACTTTAAGCTACCTCCAACCGCCCAACTATCAATAGATAACTGATAAGACTTTGAATGTCATGGTGTTTCTATTGTTTCCTTGGAGGCTACACAGAATCATCCAGTCCTTTTTGGAGGTCTCGAAAGCCATAGCGGTTTGAATAAAAGAGTTCCCATGACTTTCTAAAATGAATCTAACAATCTCATCAACTTGCAACGGATCAAGATTGGCATCAAGTATAATCAGTCTTAAAAATGAATATCGGTCGATGCGCGAGTATAAGTTATCCAGAATCACCGAGGAATTTTGATAATTACCTTCAATATCTAAAAGTTGGGTTTGTCTGAGTAGCTTTGTCAACATTTGTTTCACCACCCAAGCGTTGCCTATTCCAATTTCTGCCAATATCTTTGATGGGATCTCTGGGATAAAGCCACCAATAACTGAGGTGCCCTTCCGCTGTTTCAAAGTTCGAATCAGGTCGATAGAGGCCGGTAAGTTGATCTGGCTGCGAATGGAAGCTGACAATTCAACAACTAAAGTGTATGGTGCATCATCAAACACGAATTCCGGGACAAAGAGTCTCAGCGTTGAGGATACCATTTCCAGCCATACCTCGCGATTTGGACCGGCAAGCTCGCGCCTCTACGACAAGCTTACCAAGGAGACCTTTAGGTGCGGTGTCCCCAGTATAAAGAACAACTGGACTGCAAGCCCTGCTGCCGAAAAGTCAGAAGCAGGACAATGCTATTTTTCATGACCGCCCTTTACGCTTGAATTCAGTTTTGACAGACTAGATACACTTGCTGATCAAATCTAGAAAAGAGATTTGATTAAGACAAAAGTTGATTTGTTGAAGTATCGTTTAGTAAATTTATTGAAAAATGTCATAATGCTCTGCTCCAAACACGATTTGACAAGTACTTACAATAATTTTAGTCTTGAAGGTTGCAAGATCTATAGCAGTTTGAATAAAAGAGTTCCCACGACTTTTTAGAGTGGATCCAATAATCTCATCAACCCGCAACAAATTAAAGTTGTCATCAAATATAGGCAAAACACTATTCAGTCTTAGAAATGAGTATTGGTCAATGCGCGAGTATAAATCATCCAAAATCTCCGAGGAATTTTGAAAGTCATATTCAAGATCTATAAGTCGGGTTTGTCTGAGTAACTTTGTCAATATTTGTTCCGCCCTGGGGTTGCTTATTCCAATCTCTGCGAGAATCTTTGATGAGATTTCTGGGATAAAGCTATCAATAGCTGAGATGCTATTTTGTTGTTTAAAAGATCGAATCAGATCGATAGAGGCCGATAAACTAATCTGTCTGCGAATTGAGGCAGACAAATCAACAACTGAAGTGTATGGTGTATCATCAAACACGAAATCCGGAATAAAGAGTCTTAATACTGAGAAAACTTCCGCCAGCCATGCCTCGCGACTTGAACCGGCAAGCTCTTCATCCAAAATTAGCATGATCACTTTGGATCGCTCCATTTGCAGTGTCTTTGCAGTTTTGAGGTATGCAACAATCCACCTAGTCAATTTCTTCTCGTCAAAAACCTTTGTCAATAAGACACGCAGTACAAAAATAACATGGGAATGGTCAGTTCCAATATCTTTTGGAAGAATCTCATCAAACAAAATCCCTTGACTAAAATTCTCGTTATTGACAACGCTTCCAATAAAACCGAGTCCTTGGAGATGGAATCTTACTTCACTATTAACAAATTCATCAAAACACTCGGAAGCGTAAGTGCGCAAATAAAGTTGGTGGAGAATTACGGATTGCGATAAAGAGCATTTCCAAATTGAAGAAATCTCTTTCAAGCAATTATCTCTGACAATATACTCCTCGAAAATGTTAGTAAACCATATTTGTGCAAGGTTTAATATAGGTTTATGGGTTGCCAACTTCAAAACTTTAAAAAACATAGATTGATCCCAATACAGTTCCCAGCTCAATTTCATGGCCAATTCTGCCTGCCAAGGAAGCAAAGGTAAAATGGAAAACAATTCTCTCAGAGATTTTCCTTGATCCCAAACCATCAATGACAACTTTTCAGACTGTTCCGGGAAAAGCAACATCAAAATCAGGTGCCCTCGGCCAAGTTCACTTGAGTTTATTTTGATTGATTTTAGATGTTTCGACAAATTTGGAAATGACTTGAGCTCTCGAAAACGAATTGATCTCAAGGCATCACGCCATTGCCGTTTGTGTTCAGCCAATAAAGGAATAACAAGGAGTGTTTGGGTATTCTTATCAAGGTTCAACTTTGCCCATTCGTAAGCATCTCTTAGATCACTTGGTTCCCAGGAAAGAACCGTTCGCAGGGTGTCCAAGTCAGGTTCATGGCCCACAAGCAGTTCTGATAACTCATAGACGCCGGCGGCGGAGTTGATAAACGCACCATCTTGTTGCAACATTTTCATTACAGCATCAACGTTTGTACAGATACTGGTTTTGCCATAACAAATCTCTGCAGAAACGGCCCTTGATAGTTCGTCCACCTTCGCGGAGGAGATGTCGAGAGCTTGCAAAAGGTCTACCAAAAGAGGATAAAATAAAATAGTGGAGGATTGAATTAAGTAGTCGATTGTGAACAGGCCAACACAAATTGCGCTTCTCAGGATGGCTTGATGCATGGATTCATTCTTGCACGCTTCCTCGTATATTTCCTGCATTCTTTCCATGAAAACTACTTTTCCATATTTAGTATTCGTAATTTCTACGTTCCCCAAGTTAACGTAGATATTGCCAGGCCAAGTATGACGACTGAAATTGCGAGACCATCTAACAACTGATCTCAGCTCCTTTTCATCTCCCCAATTTCGGCCCTGCTCCAAGACAAGGTACAGGAAAAACTGCTTTTCTCTGGCTGCAAACATGCTATAGCTTCCTTCAGGTGCCGTCTTGTCGGTATAAAGAACAACTGGACCACAAGCTCCTGCTATTGCAAAGGTCAGAAGCAGCAGCATGCTATCCTTCATGGCCACCCTCGCGCTTGAATCCTAAGTTAATAGATTGGGTCTTGCTGATCAAACTCAGAAAAAAGATCTGATCAAGATAAAAATTGATTTGTTAAAGTGCTGTCGAAACTTAACGAAGGGTTTTAGCGCTCTTACTGGGCGCGCGACCTGACAAGTACTTGGATTCAGGCTAAACACTAAATTCATGGTCCAACAAGGTATGTGATTAGTTGTGTCCAAAGTGTCTTTATCATGACGACTCCCAAATGTAAACACTAAAGTTTCCGTGAGTGTTTAACGACATTACATCTTAATGGATGCTTAAGGCAAAGCGTATGGAAGTGTTCAAACGAGGAGGTATTGACCACTGTTGTGGATAATCTGCTTGTGAATTTTCGTTATTTTCAAGGTAGATTATCTATCCTGGGTCGTCACAAGGCACAAAAGGATAGCTCCGTATACAGTAGGCGCATCTTATCCCTTGGATTATGACTTTTGCAAGGATGAGAAATCTCCAATTTCTAATGTCGTTGGAATTAGCTATTTTTATTGAATTTTATGCATTTTGCTGAACCAATCAATGTTAGACCCGGTGGACACGCCATCCTTTTCAATGCCCAAAAACAATAGCTGTACTTTTGGGTCCGCTCCGCCAAAGTCGATTGTTCTCCACGAGTTCTTTATGCAAACCATGTCCCCTCATGTCATCTATTACTTGGAAACTTACTTTGTGTTTTACTCCGATGCCATCAAATACGTCTCTAATAACGAGAATAGGATTTGAAAGAAAGTTTTTGCTACAGATGAGATTAAAGTTGGGGCATGCGTGAAGGTGCCAGGTAAAATAATTGAACGATCAGTGGTAAAAGTCATATTATGAGCTGGCCTAATATCGAACCCGGTACGAAATTTATGTTAGAAGGACTTGATTGCAAGGTATAGCCAATACGTGTACATGTACGTGTAGCCGATAAAAAGGAATTGCAAAAGCAAGGCATGTTGAGTAAACATCGAGTTTAAGTGCATAAGATTAGGATTGGATTGGTTTGCTTCGGTGGGAGCGGACATTTCGTCATGTATTACTTTATATTATATCATACAGCTTAACCAAATTATGCGGTCAGCAATTGTGAACCCCCTCTTAAGCAAAAAAAATATTCAAATCTTTCACACAGGATTGCATCATCAGAATACCTCGGACTTTAAAATATCTAACTTGAATCGGTCAATGTTCAAGATCAGCATCTCCGGTCAATGTTAGACTATGGCTATTTTTTATTTACATCTAAAAAAACATAAACACATCTTAACTTAAATCAAATCATAATTACAAGACATTATTGATGGAAATCAACTTGAACCATCCTGTTCAAGGAAAAATTAGTCTAAACTCATAAAATCAGTAAACAAAGTATGGAAACTTGACTTGAAATTTGTCAAGAAAGATATGGAACTCAATCAAAGTTATTTAAGCAAGCACGACACAGGAAGCAAACAAGACAGGAAAACCACAATTTGGGTATACAAAGTTGGGTATTAACGCAGCATAAGTGATTGGAATTGGAATCCAAGTGAGAGGGTGCTTGAGTAGTCTTAGTCTGGAGATTCTGGGCAATTTTGAGTAGATCTTGGGTAAGCCATATGATAATACACTATTGGTTATAGGTAGTCCTTTTACGATTTATGGATTTGATAACAGATCAGTTTCAAGGAATGTAAACACTGCAAATTATTAGTTGGATCACTGTCCATGGAATCGATATTTTGTATCTTACCGGTGTGAAGGTTTAATTAGTATGGAAGTCTCCAATATATTCAATACTAATAGTCACAGTTATTGGAGCCATTAAATTCATGAACACCATTAGGCTCGACTGATGAAGGGTGGTTTGCGGGTCTTCAACTGGATTAAAGTTTCCTGCTTCTTCTATTCTTGCTTTTGTAAATATTAAAGGAATAGTTAGACTGTCGCCATATGATTCTGGCGTTGAGCCTATTTTGCATCAAACAACCCCACTACTTAGAATTAAGTAAATTTTGGCTAGAAGCGAGCATTCCATAATCTTTCTTTGACGCAATTTACTCTACGTTTGGATTATATCACCATCCGTTTTCTATAAGGTTTGGACAATCGGTCTGTAAACTTGTTATTTTGAAAAGAACGCAGGGTTGTGCCTTAAAGCTTTATCAATCGAAGAACATTACTTTAAGCTACTTCTGACCGCCTGATTATCAATAGATAGCGATAAGACTTAGAATATCATGGTGTTTTTATTGTTTCCTTGGAGGCTGTACAGAATCACCTAGTTCTTTTTGAAGGTCGCGAGAGTCATAGCAGCTTGAATAAAGGAGTTCCCTTGACCTTCTAAAATGGATCTCACAATCTCATCAACCCGCAACGGATCAAGGTTGGCATCAAGTAGAGACAAGACATTTAGTCTTAGGAATGAGTATTGGTCAATGCGCGAGTATAAATTATCCAGAATCTCCGATGGATTTTGAAAATCACCTTCAATAACTAAAAGTTGAGTTTGTCCGAGTAGCATTGTCAATATTCGATTTACCCAGACGTTTCTTATTTTCAATCTCTGCCAATATCTTTGATTAGATTTATGGGATGAAGACATTGACAGCCGAGATGCCTCTTTGTTGCTTCAAAGATCGAAGTAACTCGATAGATCCTGGCAAATTGATCTGCCCGCGGATGGAAGCCGATAGTTCAACCACCAAAGTGTGATGTGGTGCATCATCAAACAGAATTCCGGGACAAAAAGTTTCAGTATTGAAGATACTCTTTCCAACCATGCCTTGCGATTTGGACCGGCAAGCTCTTCATCCAAGATTGGCTTAATCACATTAGGTCGATACCTTTTGAATTCATCCGCAGTGTCAAAATATGCAGCAATCCACCTGGTTAGTTTCTTCTCGTCAAAAACCATTGTTAATAAGACTCGCAACAAAATAATGACATAAGGATCGTTGGTCTCAATCTCTTTTGGAAAACCTCATCAAACGAAATCTCTTGGCTGAAATTTTTGTTGTTGACGACGCATCCAGTAGAACCAAAGCCTGCAGAAAAACAATTCAAAGTTTTAATAACCAATCCACTGAAGCCCTGAGAAGTGTGCCAACGCAAATATAATTGATTGAGAATTACGGGCCGGGATAAAGAGCATCCCCAAATTGAGGAAATCTCTTTCAAGCCAATGCATTCACAAATAGACTGTTTGAGGATACTATTGAACCAGGCTTGGGCCGGTTCTTGTGTAGGCTGTCTGGTTGAAAACTCCAGATCCAATAGACAATCAAGTTGATCCCAATACAGTTCTCATTCCACGTTTGTTACCAACTCATCCTGCCAAGGGAGCAAAGGTAAAATGGAAAACTATTTTCGCAAAGATCTTTCTTGATCCCAAACCATCAGTGACAGCTTTTCAGACTGTTCCGGGAAAAGCAACATCAAAATCAAGTGCTCTTGACTAAGTTCACTTAATTTCATTTTAATTGATTTTAGATGGTTTGGCAAGTTTGGAAATGACTTGAGCCCTGGAAAATACCTCTCTGATTGCTTGAACTGAATTCCAATACATTCCATCCTGGATTCACAGAGGATGCGGCGCGCAAATTACGTTAACAATTTTATTTTAAAATATTCGCCAATTCAACTAATGCTTATTGTACTCAATTGCGCGAGTTTCCATATACAATACGCCTATCGCAGCAGCCACACACATGGTTAAGAGGCCTCCAACCGCGATTATGAGGCTTATAACCAGACAGTCCATTAGTTGCGATGGCCGTTGAGGGTCTTGAAGGTTTAGCGCTCTCGGGTTATTACCTTGAGGCCCTAACACTCCTGGGTTATTGTCTTGAAGGTCGAGGACTGGCTCTGGTGGTTCTTGCACTTCAAGACTTATATAATCGCTGGCGCCCGCAAAACTGATAAATGTTCCGATAAACAATTTCGAGAGTAACGCAATGCGAAGGTACCAGACAATATTCATCACTAACAGGGTTTTCATTGCAGAAGCTTGTTAAGTGGTAATGACCTAATTTCCCCAAATTGTCTGGATCAAGATCAGCGGGATAATTGATACAGGTTGACCCTAACCGGGGGCGCCGAGTTAGGATGAGTTCTCTTCTTCAGGCTCGGTTTGAATATAGTAGACATAGACAAGGCGATGCAACAAGATAATGTTTTGTTTGTAGCCGTTTTCACCGCAAGTAGAACAAACAACCCGATATTGTGGCTTGAACTGTTGTTAATTTTACTAAGCTGGATAATATATTTTGGTATTGTGTTCCCGCTTTCTACAGTGATTCTTGTATTCATCTAGGCTGTCCTTTATTTGGAATTTTATCGGATAAATCCTAGGTGTGTGATACGCATCCAGTAGAACCAAAGCCTGCAGAAAAACAATTCAAAGTTTTAATAACCAATCCACTGAAGCCCTGAGAAGTATACCAGCACAAATATAATTGAGGTACAAACGGCAAAGCAATGGCAGTGTCCAAAACGTGAAGATCGTTCTTGAGCATTCTATAAATGAATAAAAAAGAGGATTTTAGTTTAAAGATATGTAGTCGTTGTGCTAAATTGACCAGGGATTAAACCCTTAAATGCCTTTTAAGTACATTCTAGGCTACAGCCAATGGCATTTCTTGTGTCTTTCACAGTCGTAATCTCCATCTTTGAAGGTCGCAAGAGCCATAGCAGTTTGAATAAAAGAGTTCCCATGACTCTTTAAAATGGATTTAATAATCTCATCAACCCGCAACGGATCAAGATTGGCATCAGGTGGAGACCAGATAAACGGTCTTAGAAATGAGTACTGGTCAATACGCGAGTATAAATTATCCAGAATCTCTGAGGAATTTTGATGGCTGCCTTCAATATCTAAAAGTTGGGTTTGTCTGAGTAGCTTTGTTAACATTTGTTTCACCACTCGGGCGTTGCTTATTCCTCCAATCTCTGCCAATATCTTTGATGAGATTATTGGGATAAAGCTATTGGTAGCCAAGATGTCATTTTGTTGTTTCAAGATTCGAATCAGGCCGATAGAGCGTGGCAAGTTGATCTGTCTGCGAATGGAAGCTGCCAACCCAATAACTGAAGTGTATGGTGCATCATCAAACACGAAATCCGGAACAAAGAGTCTCAGTGTTGTGGATACCATTTCAAGCCATATCTCGCAATTTGGACCGGCAAGCTCTCCGTCCAAGATTAGCTCAATCATTACGGGTTGACTCGCTGGTAGTTCCTCCGCAGTGAGCAAGTATGCAGCAATCCACCTGGTTAGTTTCTTTTCGTCAAAAACCATTGTCAGTAAGACACGCAGTAAAAGAATAACATAAGAATCGTCGGTCCCAATCTCTTTTAAAAAACCTCATTGTTAAAGTCCTCGTTAGTGACGACAAAACCGAGTCCTGGAAGGTAGGATCTTATTTTCTTAAGAATAAAGCTATCAAAGCTCTGAGGAGCATAACTGCGCAAATATAATTGATGGAGAATTACGGATTGCGATAAAAAGCATTTCCAAAATGAAGAAATCTCATTCAAGTAATTACCTCTAACAATATGCTTCTCGAAAATGTTAGTAAACCACGTTTGTGCAAGATTTAATCTGGGTTTATGGGTTGCCAACTTCAAAGCTTTAAAAAACATAGATTGATTCCAATACAATTCCCAGCTCAATTTCATAGCCAATTCTGTCTGCCAAGGAAGCAAAGGTAAAATGGAAAACAATGTTTGCAGAGATTTTTCTCGATCCCAAACCATCAGTGACAACTTTTCAGACTGTTCCGGGAAAAGCAACATCAGAATCAAGTGCTCTCGGCCAAGTTTACTTGAGTTCATTTTGATTGATTTTAGATGGTTTGGCAAGTTTGGAAATGACTTGAGCTCTTGAAAACAAATTAATCTCAAAGCGTGACGCAATTGGTATTGACCTTTTAGAGTGAGAAGCGCTTGAGTGGGCTTACCAAGATTTGGCGTTGCCCATTCGTAAGCGTCCTTAACATTGTCTGTTCCCCAGGATAGAACCATCCGCAAGGTGTCCAAGTCAGGTTCATAATCCACAAGCAGTTCTGATAACTTGCAGACATTGACAGCGGATTTGATAAACTCATGGTCGTGTTGCAACATTTTCATTACAACATCAACGTTTGTACAGGTGCTGGCCTTGCCAAAACAAAGCTCTGCAGAAACAGCGTGGGATAATCCGTCCATTTTCACGAAGAAGGTGTCGAGAGTTTGCAAAAGTTCTACCAAAAGGGGATAAGATGAAAGAATAGAAGATTGAAGTAAGTGATCGATTGTGGACAGGTTACCACAACCTGCGCTTTCCAGAATGGCTCGGCGCATTAAACCATTCTTGCATGCCTCCTCGTATTTTTCTTGCATCTTTTCCATGAAAACCATCTTTCCATATTCAGTATCTGTAATTTCCACGTTCCCCAAGTTAGCATGGATATTGCCAGACCAAGTCTTACTTTTGAATCTTTTAGTCCAATTGACAACTAAATTCAGCTTTTTTTCTGTTCCCCAACTTTTGCCTTTTTCCAAAATTGAGTACAGGAGTGGCTGTTTTTCTTTGACTCCTTTGAAACAAAAAGGGCCTTCAGATGCCGTCTCGTCGGTATAAAGAACAACTGGACTGCAAGCTCCCGCAATCGCAATCGCAAAAGTCAAAAGCAGCAACATTTTCGATTTGACAGGTTGGATCATGCTGATCAGATTTAGAAAAGAGATCCGATTAAGACAAAAATCAGCAAAGTAGATTAGAGTAAACTAAAGTAAAGTCGACATTTCTGTATATTACATCATTCGAAAGCGCAAAGAATTTTAAGAACAGCGGTACAAACGGCAAAGCAATGGCAGTCTTCAAAACATGACGACTACCACTAAACGTAAGCAACCGCCTGGACTTTTACCCAAGTAAACATTGACCTTTCCACCACTCGAACCACGAGTATTTTACATGAATGGATTCAGCATTCAATTGTCTAGATACCACCCCAGATCGATCAAGGTTTGCTTAAAATAAAAAGTAAGGTAATATGAGTACAGCCTGCACAGACGGTACAGTACAGTAGAGAGTAGAGCAGAGCGAGGTAAAGTAAGTCAAAATTTTTGTAGATGCACTATTCAAAATCGCAAACAATTCTAAGCACAACGGTATAAATAACAGAGTAATGATTGTTCAAAGCATGATAACTACTAAATGTAACTTGAAAGCATCACTTGATGTATAAGTATGGTTGGTTTGATTTGAATTGGTGGGAGTCAACATTTTGTCATGTATATATTACACAGCTTAACCAAATTATGCGGAATGCTTGGTCTTTACGCCACTTCAAGGAATGGGCTTATTGAAGAGAACTCTCAAAATGTCGTTCTCATGGCTAGAATCCTTGATCCTGCCATTTGCATTGATGAGATGAAGGAGAATATTTTAGAAAATGTCAATTTGCGTTGAGCCCATTTTGCATGATTTTGATTCAAGCAACCCCACCATTTAGTATTAAGTAAATTTTGACTAGAAGTGAGCATTTCATAATCTTCCTTTGAAGCAACCCACTCTACTTTTGAATTATATCAATATCCGTATTCTATGAGATTTAGACGATCAATCTGTAAACTTGTTACTTTGAATATGAGAAACAGAGTGCTCTACCAATTGAAGAACACTACTTTAAGCTACTTCCAATCGCCTAACTATCGATAGATAACTGATAAAACTTTGAATATTATGGTGTTTTTATTGTTTTCTCGGAAGCTATACGGAATCACCTAGTTCTTTTTGCAGGGTCGCGAGAGTCATGGCAGTTTGAATAAAAGAGTTCCCATGAATTTCTAAGATGGGTCTAACAATCTCATCAACCCGCGACGGATCAAGGTTGGCATCAAGTAGAGACAAGACATTCAGTCTTAGGAATGAGGATCGGTCTATACGCGAGTATAAATTATCCAAAATCTCTGAGGAATTTTGATAATTATTTTCAATATCTAAAAGTTGAGTTTGTCTGAGCAGCTTTGTCAACACTTGTTCCACGATCCAAGCGTTACTTATTTCAATCTCTGCCAATATCTTTGATGAAATTACTGGGATAAAGCTACTGGTACCCTTTTGTTGTTTCAAAATTCGAATCAGGCTGATAGAGTCTGGCAAATTAACCTGCCTGCAAATGAAAGTTGACAATTCACCAACTGAATTATGATATGGCAAATCATCAAACACAAAATCCGGGACAAAGAGTCTTAGTATTGAGAAAACTTCCGCCAGCCATACCTCGTGATTTGGTCCGGCAAGCTCTTCGTCCAAGATTAGCTCGGTCATTTCGGATTGCTCCATTCGTAATTCTGTCGCAGTGAGCACGTATACAAAAATCCACCTGGCCAGTTTTTTCTCGTCAAAAACCTTTGTCAATAAAACACGCAGTAAAAAAATAACATAAGGATCATCGGTTTCAACCATTTTTGGAAGAACCTCATCAAACAAAATCTCCTGGCTAAAATCCTCGTTAGTGACGATGGAACCAAGTCTTGTGAGGCAAGTCCTTACTTCATTAAGAATAAAGTTGTCAAATTTCTGAGAAGCATACCTGCGCAAATAGAATTGATGAAGAATTACGGGCTGGGATAAAGGGCATCTCCAAATTGAGGAAATTTTTTTCAAGCCAATGCCTTCACAAATAGATCGATTGAGAATATTATCGAACCAGGCTTGGGCCAGTTCTTGTATAGACTGCCTGGTTGCCGACTCCAGAGTTTCAAGGAACACAGATCGATTCCAATACAATTCCCAGTTCAATTCTATAGCCAATTCCGTTTGCCAAGAGAGCAATGGTAGAATGGAAAATAGTTCTCGCAAAGGTCTTCCCTGATTCCAAACCATCAGTGACAGCTCTTCGGAATGTTCTGGGAAAAGCAGCATCATAATCAAGTGCTCTCGGCCAAGCTCACTTGAGTTTATTTTGATTGAATTCAGATGTCTTGGCAAGTTTGGAAATGACTTGGGCTCTCGAAACCAAATTGAACTCAAGATATAATGCCATTTATATTGATCTTCAGGTAAAACGAGGAGCGCTTGAGTGGTTTTATCAAGGTTTGACGTTGCCCATTCGTAAGTGTCCTTGACATTGCCTGTTCCCCAGGATAGAACCATCCGCAAGGTGTCCAAGTCAGGTTCATAATCCACAAGCAGTTTTAATATCTCATAGACGCCAACGGCAGTGTAGATAAACTTATCATCTTGTTGCATTATTTTTACTAATTTTTCAAAGTTTGCTAAATAGGTGCTGGCCTTGCCGCAACAGAGCTCTCCAGAAACCCCGCAAGATAATCCGTCTATCTTCACAAAGGAGGTGTTGAGTGCTTGCAAAAGGTCTACCAAGAGAGGATAAAATGAAAGGATGGAGGATTGAAGTAAGTGATTGATTGTAAACAGGTCGAAATCCCAAACTACGCTATTCAGGATGGCTTGACGCATGGATTCACTCCTGCATGCTTCCTTGTATATTTCCTGCATCTTTTCCATAAAAACTACTTTTCCAAGCTCAGTGTCCGTAATTTCCAGGTCCATATTAAGGAAGATGTTACCTTCCCATGTATAACTACTGAATTCACGAGCCCAACAAACAACTAACTTCAAATCTTGCTCTGTTCCCCAACTTTGGCGCTGTTCCAAGACAGAGTACAGGAATGGCTGTTTTGCTTGTGCCTCAGCCATAAGCTCATCATTACAGCTTCCTTTAGGCGCGGTCTCATGGGTATAAAGAACAACTGGACTACAAGCTCCTGTTGTCGCAAGGGTCAGAAGCAGCATGCTATACTTCATGACGCCCTTTGTGCTTGAATCCCGGTTTGACAAATGAATGGCACTGGCTGATAAGATCTAGAGGGGATCTGATTAAGACAAAAATTGATTTATTGAAGTATTTTTGAACAAAATTTATCGAAAAAAAGTTTCAATGCTCTTACTCAGTACACGATTTAGCAAGTACTTACAGGTCCAACAAGGTATGTGTGATTAGTCGTAAACAAAGTGCCCAAATCATGGTGACTACTAAATGTAAACACTCTAAAGTTTCCATGAGTGTTTAACAGGCACTACATCTTATCTTAAACTGACCAATGGATGCTTGAGACAAAGCGTATAGAAATATTCAAAACAAGGAGTTATTGATTATAAATAGTTCTTTTAATATTTCCAAGGCAAGTGGACATCAAGACACCTTTTTGAATTGTATGCTGCATTAGTATGGGTAGCGGTTGAGTTGAGTTGGACCTACGGCCTACGGCCTATGACCTATGACCTATGCTATTGGTGTAAAATCAACACGGATACAACTTGGGGATATCAACACAGACTTTGAATTCTATTAGGGAAGTCAATACGGACTCATTGGTCATGAAAGTCGGCATTCGCTAAGGAGTGTGTTAACGGAGAAATTTGTTGGGAATCAAGTCAAATCAAAGTCGACATTGAAGTGAGAGTATAGTATAGCATGGTATAGCAGAGTATAGCAGAGTATATTATGAATAGAATAGGATAGTAAAAATACAAAGTGCTCGAGTAAGATCAAGTAAAAAAACTTGTATTTGAATGGAGTACTATCATAGAATCAAGTCGAGTCAGGTCAAGCAACACATGCATGGTCACGGCTTGGATGGATGGATAGTAGCACCAAGGGTAGACCTACTAAACCGGACTGGGGCTAGCCCATTGGACGAGCATAGAGTAGAGCAAAGTAGGCTAGAGTAAACTAAAGTGAAGTCAACATTTCTGTATATTACATCATTTGAAAGCGCAAAGAATTTAAAAACAGCGGTACAAATGGCAAAGCAATGGCGGCGTCTCAAACATGACAACCACCACTAAACGTAAGCAACCACCTGAAGTAAACATTGACCTTTCCACCACTCAAACCACGAGTATGTTACATGGATGGATTCAGCATTCAATTATCCAGATACCATTATTAATCAATCAAGGTTTACTCGAAATGAAAAAGTGAGGTAAAACGAGTCAGCCAGCACAGTACAGTGGAGTAAGGTATGGTATGGTAGAGTAAAAAAAATCAACATTTTGTATATTACACCATTCGAAAGCGCAAAGAATTCTAAGATAGCGATAAAATGACATTGATGAGTATCCAAAACATGACGATTGCTCTTGAGCATCCTATGAATGGAAAAGATAAGAGGACTTTAATGTATTATTAAAGATTCACAGTTGCCGACTTGGAATCCACCCGTAGTGAGCAGAGTAGAGCAAGGTGAAGCAAAATCGGCATTTTTGTACATTACATCATTCAAAAGCGCAAAGAATTCTAAGAACAGCGGTACAAATGGCAGAGCAATGGCAGTCTTCAAAACATGACGACTACCACTAAACGTAAGCAATCACTTGGACTATTACCCAAGTAAACATTGACCGTAAACCATAACAAATGGATACCAAGGCTAATAAGGTAAAGGTGCCAAATGCAGTAAATAAAGTATAGATGGATAGTATTAGTATTAGTATAGATAGTATTAGTATTAGTATAGATAGTATTAGTATTAGTATGAGTAGTATTGGTATAGATAGTATTAATATTAGTAAAGACAGTATTAGTAAGTATTAGTATAAAAAGTATTAGTATAGATAGTATTAGTATTAGTAAATATTAGTATTAGTAAGTATTAGTATAGAAAGTATTAGTATTAGTATGGGTAGTACTAGTATAGATAGTATTAGTACTAGTATAGACAGTATTAGTATTAGTATTAGTATGGGTAGGGTAGTGTTAGTATGGGTAGTATTAGTATAGACAATATTGGTATTAGTAAGTATTAGTATAGAAAGTATTAGTATTAGTATGGGTAGCACCAGTATAGATAGTATTAGTATAAACAGTATTAGTAAGTTTTAGTATAGAACGTATTGGTATATATAGTATTAGTAAGTCTCAGTATAGATAGTATTAGTAGAGTAGTATTAGTATAGATAGTATTAGTATTAATATTAATATTAGTATATACAGTATTAGTAAGTATTAGTATAAAAAGTATTAGTATAGATAGTATTAGTAAGTATTAGTATAAAAAGTATTAGTATAGATAGTATTAGTAAGTATTAGTATAAAAAGTATTAGTATAGATAGTATTAGTAAGTATTAGTAATAATTAGTATAAAAGTATTAGTATGGGTAATATTAGTATAGGCAGTATTGGTACTAGTATAGACAGTATTAGTATGGGTAGTATTAGTATGGATAGTATTAGTATAGATAGTATTGGTATTGGTATTGGTATTGGTATTGGTATTGGTATTGGTATTGGTATTGGTATTGGTATTGGTATTGGTATTGGTATTGATATTGGTATAGATAGTATTAGTATTAGTATAAATAGTGTTAGTAAGTCTTAGTATAAAGATAGTATTAGTATTGGTATAGTCAGTATTAGGACGGTTATGACGGTTATGGTTATACGACAAACCACAATTATTTTACATGAATCGATTCAGCATTCAATTGTTCAGATACCATCACTAATTGATCAAGGTTTACTCGAAAATGAAAAAGTGAGATAAAATGAGTCAGCCAGCACAGACGGTACAGTACAGTAAGTTATGGTATGGTATGGTAGAGTGAAAAAAATCAACATTTTGTATATTACACCATTCAAAAGCGCAAAGAATTCTAACAATAGCGATACAAATGACAGAGCAATGGCAGTCTTCAAAACATGACGTCTACCACTAAACGTAAGCAACCGCCTCAAGTAAACATTGACCTTCCCACCACGCAAATCACAAGTATCCTACATGAATGGATTCAGCATTTAATTACCCAGATACCGACATTAATCGATCAAGGTTTGCTTGAAATAGAAAAGTAAGGTAAAATGAGTGCGGTATGGTATGGTACAGTACAGTACAGTAGAGCAGAGTAGAGTAGAGTAAGGTAAAGTAAAGTCAAAATTGGTATGGTAGTGAAAAAATCAGCATTTGGTATATTACACCATTTGAAAGCGCAAAGAATTCTAAGAATGGCGATACAAATGGCAGAGTAATGACAGCGTCTTAAATATGACAACTACCACTAAACGTGGGCAACCACTTGGACTCTTACCCAAGTAAACATTGATGAGTAGAGTAGAGTAAAAAAACCAACATTTTGTATATTACACCATTCGAAAGCGCAAAGAATTCTAAGAATTCTAAGAATAGCGAAATAAATGACAGAGTGATGGCAGTGTCTAAAACATGCATGGCATCGCGATCGTATTCCTGACTTGGTTAGAGTAAGGTGAGGTAAGGCAAGCAAAGTGAGCTAAGACAGGGTGAGTTAGGCTAAGATAAGACAGGGTGAGTTAGACTAAGATAAGATAAGATAAGATAAGGTATGGAATCAAGTCAAAACAAAAAACATATGCATGGTCACTAAGAGTAAACCATAACAAATGGATACCAAGGTTAATAAGGTAAAGTATGGTATAGTATAGTATAGTATAGATAGTATTAATATTAGTATTAATATTAGTATTAGTATAGATAGTATTAGTATTAGCATTAGTAAGCATTAGTATAGATAGTATTAGTAGGTATTAGTATAGGTAGTATTAGTATAGATAGTATTAGTAGGTATTAGTATAGGTAGTATTAGTATAGATAGTATTAGTATTAGTATTAGTATTAGTATTAGTATTAGCATTAGTATTAGTAAGTCTTAGTATAGAACGTATTGGTATAGATAGTATTAGTGCTAGCATAGATAGTATTAGTAAGTCTTAGTATGGGTAGTATTAGTACTAGTGTAGATAGTATTAGTATGAGTAGTATTAGTATAGACAGTATTAGTATAGACAGTATTGGTACTAGTGTAGATAGTATTAGTATAAGTAGTATTAGTATAGACAGTATCAGTAAGTATTAGTATAGGTAGTATTAGTAAGTATTATATTAGTATTAGTATAGACAGTAAAGTTTAGGGTTAGTTTAGTTTACTTAGGGTTAAGGCTGCTTACTTAGGGTTAGACCTGCAATTACATTTAGGGTTAATTGGTTTAGGGTTAGCCCTACGTTAGCCTTTAGGGTTAGGGTTAGGGTTAGGGTTAGGGTTAGGGTTAGGGTTAGGGTTAGGG
>JADMIO012720193.1_pt1 | contig 92701 bp, 74 predicted proteins | sample 8958161 | NCBI WGS metagenome assembly JADMIO01 (sample SAMN16585339, study PRJNA669376) | soil metagenome | isolation source: Crop rotation soil | place: USA: Cullars Rotation, Alabama | collected 2011
CGCGACAACTTGTCCACGTGGAATTCTAAGCTTAGGATCCCAATGTGCTGGAAAGGCCTTGTAGCCGGCCCGCTTGAGAAACTCGACGATGGCCTTGCGCACTTTGTTCGTCGGGGAATGGCTTGTGCTGGACTTGCCGTTTGCTTTTCCGTTTCGCCAGGGGGCGATGGCGCCGTCAGCCAGGGAGAGGGCCAGGTCAGGCATCACCAACTCCGGGTCGAACATCACGCGCACGCCCAAGCCCTCGCACATCGGGCACGCGCCGTAGGGGCTGTTGAAGCTGAACGTCCGCGGCTGAAGCTCCTCATACGAGAGGTTGCAGCGCGGGCAAGCATACTCGGTGCTGTACAGCTTCTCGCCCCAGGCACTATCGGGCGACGCTGTATTGGCGGTGTGTTCCACGCTCAAAGACGCCACCGATACGAGCCCCTCGCCATAGCGGAGCGCGGTCTGAATGGATTCAGCCAGCCGGGGGCGAATGTTTTCACGCACGATAAGCCGGTCAACGACGGCCTCGATCGTGTGCACCTTCTGCCGCGTGAGCTTCGGCAGATGTTCCAGGTCATAGACCTCGCCGTCGATGCGGGCTCGTACGAAACCGGCCTTGCGGATGGTGGCCAGGACGTCCTCGTGTTGGCCTTTGCGGCCTCGAATTAACGGGGCGAGCAGCACAACTTTGCTGCCCTCGGCGAGCGTCATGACGTCGTCGAGAATCTGCTCGGGCGCTTGCTGCGCGATTGGAGTGCCGCACTGGTAGCAAAATGGCGCGCCAACTCGTGCAAACAGCAGTCGCAAGTGGTCGTAGATTTCGGTGATCGTCGCGACCGTGCTGCGCGGGTTCTGGCTGCCCGCCCGCTGGTCGATCGAGATTGTCGGCTGCAAGCCTTCAATCAGATCGACATCGGGACGCTCCATCTGGTGCAGGAACTGCCGAGCGTAGACCGAAAGGCTCTCGATGAACTGCCGCTGGCCCTCAGCAAATAGCGTGTCAAAGGCCAAGGAGCTCTTGCCGGAGCCGCTGGGGCCGGTGATGACCACGAGCTGATCGCGCGGAATGTCGAGATCGATATTCTGCAGATTGTGCACCCGACAGCCGCGGACTTGGATGCACTCGACTTCGGCGGGCAACGGCTCGTCGGCCGGTTCGGCGACCAGTTGGCTCATGCACACACACAGTCACAAGCAATGGATAAATGCCAAACTTATTAGCCTAGTTCGACCTCCGGTGAGTCACAAGCGAGAGGAACAGGCTTGTTTGCCGGCTACTTGTTCGGCGCCGATAGCATTGCTATGCTAGCGGCCGCTTTGCCCCGCGTTTTACGCCGGGTTTGCTCTTTTCTCCGCGGCCTTCTGGTTTCCTTCCCCAATGGGCGGTTATTGATGCTTGTGCTCACGCGGAAGATCGGCGAGCAGCTCCAGATCGGCGACGGGATCACCGTGACGATCGTTCGGACGTCGCACAACGGCGTGAAGATCGGCATCGAGGCTCCGCCGGGCGTCGTCGTCCTGCGCGAGGAGTTGGCGGACGAAGACTCGTCGCGCGCACTGGTCACGCTTTCCAGTGCGTCGCGACCGGCCGGGACATGAACCGTCGGCCGGGAGGCTGCTAGCGTGCGTCGCAATTTCTTTGGGAAAAATACTACCCAAAATCATGCGCCCGTTGGTATACTCCGCGTGCGACGGCAAGTGGGACTTGCCGTTGAGACGCTGCTTATCACTCAGTCTCAACGCTTTTTGGGAGGGAACCCATGACTCGCGTTCGTCTCAGCACCGCCGATCAACGTGCCAAGGATTTGACCGAGCGGCTCGACATGAGCACTGCCGAGATTGGCCTCTCGGTGCGCACCACGAACTGCCTCGAAGAGCGCGGCATTTTCACGGTCAGCGACCTGCTCCAATGCACCCGCGACGACCTGCTCGCCATCTCCAACTTTGGCGAGAAGACGCTCGAAGAGGTCTACAAGTCTCTGGAAAGCATTGGCTTCTACCGCAAGACCCGGCAAGCCGCGATGGCGGGCTAGGTCGGTAGCGCAGCCGTTTTTCAACCGGACTGTGTCGTCTCTGCGTCAAACTCCTGAGACATGCGAGCCGCCAAAGCGCGGAACGGTTCGCCCGCCGGACCGCCCAATTGGGCGAGTTCCTGGTGGGCCTGGACAATGTTCCGCTTGAAGCTCGACACGTCGCAGGATTCCGGCGGCAGTTCGCAGCAGGTTGCAGCCGGCGGCGATGCTGCATCGATAAACGTAAATGCGCTTTCCAGCCGCATCTGCTTGAGCAACTGCCGGCACTCCATCGAAGGTGACACTATCGCGAATTCCGAGCCAAGGACCTGGCACGCCGCCGAGCGCTTGATGGCCAACAGCGTTCCAATCAGTGTACTGTCGAGATAGGTGCACGCGCGCAGGTCAACGCCCAGCCACGTCGCGCCTGCTGCGAGGTGCGACTCCGCGTGCCGCCGCAATTCGGGGCTTAGGTGCATGGTCCCTTGCCCCTCGATCAGGAAAGTCACCCGCTGCCCATCCTGAAAAACGCGAACCAGTCCCGGCGCGGCCATGACAGGTTCCCCATCTATCTAATGGTGCGATGAGGCCGCCGCTGGCCCTCGGCGGCAATTACTTGTCAATCGTACGCGGGTACACCGGTCGGGACCAGCACCGTGCCGATCACCGGCCTAAACCGGTCCTGGACAAATAGCCCTCAAGGTGGGTGGTTCATGAGCCTTTGCATCGCTCGAGACCAACGATAAGCTTAGAGGCCAGTGCCACCCAATCTTGGCTCCCTCGAAGGAAACATCATGGCCAAACGCGCTAGCGCCCGACACATCCTGGTCAGTTCACAACAAGCCTGCGAAGACCTGAAAACGAAGATCGAGGCGGGAGCCGACTTCGCGGCGCTGGCCAAAGAGCATTCGCAGTGCCCTTCGGGTAAGAAGGGAGGCGACCTCGGCGAGTTTGGTCCGGGCCAGATGGTGCCAGAATTCGATAAGGTCGTCTTCTCCGCCGACGTCGGCAAGGTTCAGGGGCCGGTCAAGACACAGTTCGGCTGGCACCTGCTCGAAGTCACGCGGCGGACCGAGTAAGGACAGCCCGATGCCTTCTCGCCCAATTCGCTGGTGGCCAGCGGCGATGGTACTCGCCTGCGAAGCCGCGCTCGTAGTCGTCGTCTCGAACCTGCCGAACCTCGACGGCGGCATCAAGACGATGATCTTCCTGGCCAGCGCGTTAGTGACCGGGTTCAACCTGCTGGTTTGGCTGATGTTCTTTTCGCGGTTGGGCGGCAAGGTCCGGCTGCTCGTTCCAGCAGCCGTCGTGGGCGTGCTCGTTTTGGGTGTGTTGTCGCTGCGAGTGGAGAGCGTCAGCGGCGATATTGTGCCCAAGCTCGTCTGGCGGTGGCGCCCGAAACACGACGCCGCGTTGATTGAGTCACTTGCCCAGCGATCCGACGCGGTCGACCTCACGCGGACGACGCCGCACGACTTTCCTCAGTTTCTCGGACCCGAACGCAACGGCCGTCTGAAGGACGTCGGCCTGGCACGCGATTGGACGGCTCAGCCGCCTAAGCTGCTGTGGAAGCAGCCTATCGGCGTCGGCTGGTCCAGCTTCGCCATCGTAGGCGACTACGCGGTCACGCAGGAGCAGCGCGGCGAGCAGGAGCTAGTGGTCTGCTACGAGCTTCTCACGGGCAAGATGTGTTGGACACACGCGGATGAAACGCGGTTCGACTCGGTGATGGGAGGCGATGGCCCTCGGGCGACGCCTTCGATCAGCGACGGCCGGGTGTATGCGATGGGCGCCAAGGCACTGCTGAACTGCCTCGATGGCGCGACGGGACAAGTGCTTTGGTGCCGCAGAGTCGCCGAGGAGGCCCAAGCCGCGGTGCCTGTCTGGGGCAAGAGCTGCTCGCCGCTGATTATCAACGACCTCGTGATTGTGAGCTCGGGCGGGCCCAAGGGGCGTTCGCTGCAGGCCTTTGACAAAGCGTCCGGGACGCTCGTTTGGGAAGGGGGCGACGATCCTTCGAGCTACGCTTCGCCGATGCTGGCGACGATGGCCGGCGTTCCGCAAATTGTCTCTGCCAACGAGGAAAGCGTCACCGGCCACGACCCTGCCACCGGCCGCGTTCTCTGGCGATTCATCTGGCCAGGCAAAGAGCCCAAAGTGCCGCAGCCTGTTCCCGTCGGCGATAACCGGTTGCTCATTTCTGCGGGCTACGGCCTGGGCAGCAAGGTGCTGGAGCTGACGCCGGGCACAGCGTGGGAGATTAAGGAAGTTTGGGCCAACATGCTGCTTAAGCCGAAATTCTCCAACGTGGTTTTCCGCGATGGCCATGTGTACGGCCTTGACGACGGCAAGACGCTCGTCTGCCTCGACGCCGCCACCGGCAAACGCAAATGGAGCTCGGGCCGCAGCGGCTATGGCCATGGCCAGGTCCTGCTCGTCGATAATCTATTGCTGGTGCAGGCCGAGTCAGGCGAGGTGTCCCTGGTCGAGGCCAGCTCCGAGCGGTTTAAGGAGCTGACGCGGTTTCCCGCTCTGGCGGAAAAGACGTGGAACTGCGCCGCGTTGTCCGGCCAGCGGCTGCTTGTTCGGAATGCCAAAGAAGCCGCCTGCTACGAACTTCCGGTGAGGAAGTAAGCGCCGCTGGCGGTTCGCGGAGCGTGCGGCTCGCTCCCGGTCAAAACGAGATCCTAGAGAAACGTATCAAGCACTTCTTTGGGCGCCGGGCCGTAGGCCGACGGCTCGATTGAGCACGAGGCCAGCCCCTGGCTCAGGCTGCGGATGGCGCTTGAATAGCCGAACAGGTTCGCCAGTGGCGCCTGGGCTTCGATGAGCGTGAGACGGCCGCGCGGGTGCGTTTGAGTGATCGTCGCGCGGCGCTGCTGCAAGTCGGCCACAATGCTCCCCAAGTGCTCCTCCGGCGTGGTGATTTCGAGCTTCATGATCGGTTCCAGAAGCACGATCCCTGCGGCCGTGAGGCCCTTCTGAAAGGCGTCGCCGGCGGCGCGGCGGAAGGCCAGCTCGTTGGACTCGGTTTCGCTCGACTCGCCCCCCAAGACAGTGATGCGAACGTTGATCAACGGAAACCCGAGCGAGCCGCTGCCGTCGGCCTGCTGGTTGAGCACCTCCAAGGCGGCGGCCAGGAACGGCTCGGGGAGCGAGTCGCCCGCCATGCTCACGACGCGCGGCAGCCGCGTGGCCGGCGGCGTCGGCTCCATGCGGATTCTCAGTTTGGCGAAGAGCATCTGTCCGGCCACCTGCTGCCGGCATTCGCCGACGGCTTCAGCCGGCTTCTGCACCGTCTCGCGATAACTGACGCGTGGCTTGTGCACCCGCACATTGAGATTGAAATCGCGGAGCAGTCGGTGCTTGATCACTTCGAGGTGCAGCTCGCCCATGCCGCTGATGAGCGTCTGGCCGGTTTCGGCGCTTTCGGCTGCGCGGAAGGTTGGGTCCTGCCGCTTGAGCATCTCCAGCGTGTCGTGCAGCTTCTTGCGCTCGGCGGAGCTTTCCGGCTCGATGGCCATCGAGATCACCGTCTCGGGAAACGCGATCGACTCCAGCACGATTGGATCCTTTGGATCACAGATTGTGTCGCCTGTGACCGAAGCCCGCATGCCGATTACGCCTACGATATCGCCCGCCTCAACCGCCTCGATCTGCTCGCGACGGTCCGCCTGCACATTCCAGAGCTGGCTGACGTTTTCCTTTTTGTCCTTGCCGGGGTTCAGCACACGGCTGTTCCCCTTCAGCCGGCCGGAATAGACCCGGACAAAGCACAAATCGCCGTGCTTGTCGGCTTGCACCTTGAACACCAAGCCGCAGAACGGCTCGTCAGGGTCCGCCTTGCGCGTAAGCTTCTTATCCGGTTTCTTCGGGTCCAAGCCTTCGACGGGCGGCACCTCGGCGGGGCTTGGCAGGTAAAAAGCCACGGCATCCAACAACGGCTGGATGCCGATATGGTCGAGCGCCGAACCGCACAGCACCGGCACGATCATCCGCTGAACTGTCGCCTCGTGAAGCACGCGGCGGACCAGCGCCTCCGGCACTTCCGCCTCGGCCAGCAACAGCTCACCCAGCTCGTTGCTAAAGTCGAAGAGGTGCTGAAGCATCTGCTCACGCCACAGAGCCGCCTCATCGGCCAACTCGGCGGGAATGTCGCTCTCGACAACTTCCTTGCCTTGTGACTCCGGCTTGAAGGCCAGAAACTTCATCCGTACCAGATCGACGACGCCGCGAAAGGCATCCGGCATATGCGGCGGACCGACGCCGACAGGTATCTGCACGGGGACGGGGTTGGCCTCGAGCCGCTTGTGAATCTCGTCGACAGTATCGAAGAAACTGGCCCCTTCGCGGTCCATCTTGTTGATGAACGCGATCCGGGGAACCTTGTAGCGATCGGCCTGCCGCCAGACGGTCTCGCTCTGGGCCTCAACGCCCTCGCGCGCGCTGAACACGACCACGCCGCCATCCAGGACGCGGAGGCTGCGCTCAACTTCCGCGGTGAAATCGACGTGTCCGGGGGTGTCGATGAGATTCACCGTCACGTCGTTCCACGGAAACGTCACACAAGCGGAATAGATCGTGATGCCGCGCTGCTGCTCTTCGGGATCAAAGTCCGTGACAGTGGTCCCCTTGTCGACCTCGCCCATGCGGTGCGTGGCGCCGGCGTAGTACAACATTCGCTCGGTAACCGTCGTCTTGCCGGCGTCGATGTGGGCAATAATGCCGATGTTGCGGAGGGTGGCGAGGTTGCGAGGCATGGCTGGAATGCGCGTGACGCGGTTTGGCGTCTCTCAAAATGACGAATGACGAAGGCCCAACATCGAAAGAATGACGAATAGCTTCGTCATTCGTTCAGTAGGCATTCGTCATTGTAGCGCCAGCGCGGCCTGATCACCACGCGAAGTGTGCGAAGGCCTTATTAGCGTCGGCCATGCGGTGGACATTGTCGCGACGAGTGACCGCGGCGCCTTCGCGCTTGAACGCCGCGAGAAACTCGTCGGCCAGCTTCTCTTTGGTCGGCCGCCCCTTCTTCTCGCGGACGGCCAGCAGAATCCAGCGAATGGCCAAGGATTGCTGCCGAGTGCGGTTCACCTGCATGGGAACCTGGTAGGCGGCGCCGCCGACACGCTTCGAGCGGACCTCGACCTCCGGCCGCACGTTCTCGACGGCCTTGGTGAAGACTTCGATCGGCTCGACGTCCGAAATCTTCTCCTTGATGATATCCAGCGCTCCATAGAACACACCCTGCGCCACGCTCTTCTTGCCGTCGTGCATCAGGCAGTTGATGAACTTACTGGCCAGGAGGGACCCGTAACGCGGATCCGGCGCGAGCATTTCGCGGCTGGAGGTGATGTTACCCATCGTGTGTCGTTCCTACCTCGAATGTTTCTTGATGGCTGGCTTACTTCGATTTCCGGCTTACTTGGATTTCTTGGCCCCATACAGGCTGCGCGACTGCTTGCGGCCTTCGACGCCGAGCGTGTCCAACGCGCCGCGAACGATGTGATATCGCACGCCGGGCAGATCACGCACACGGCCGCCGCGCACCAGCACGATCGAGTGCTCTTGCAGGCTGTGGCCTTCGCCGGGGATGTACACAGTCACTTCCTTGCCGTTTGACAATCGCACGCGCGCGATCTTTCGCAGGGCCGAATTCGGCTTCTTCGGGGTCATCGTCTTGACCTGCAGACAGACTCCCCGCTTTTGCGGACAGCGGTCCAAGACCGGGCTCTTGCTGAACTTGCGCGGCGGCCGGCGATTCTTCTTCACCAGTTGATTGATGGTCGGCATAGGCGGCTTAGGGCTAGACAGGGCAAGTCAAGGGAATTCATTAAGGTAGCCATTTCATGCCCACTGTCAAGGCGAGCGAAGTTGAAAGCCCGGTTAGGCAAACGGCGTTCATCACCGAGGGCGCAACAAATAGGCCGGCCCGCCTCGCCTGATGGCGAAGCGGGCCGGCCTGTCTCGTTGTTGTCAGCTTCGTGGAGAGCCTGGCAGCGGAGATCGGCAGTAGCCGAAACCCAGGCGAAGCTCCCCGAAAAAGCGCGCTCAGCCGCGGCCGAGACTACTTCTTCGCGGCCTTCGCCTTGGGCGACCGCTTGGCGGTCTTGCCCTTGCCGACCTTCTTCTTCGGCGAGGGAGTCTTCGTCGTCTTCGTGGTCTTCTTCGTCGTCTTCTTGGCTGCCATTTCCTTGGCTCCTCTCTAACAGAGCGCCCTGTTATCCTTTGCGACCACCTCCCCCGAGCGCTCTTGAAGGGGAAGCCATCCACACTCAATCGAGTGCAGATGAACGTTGCCGACTCTACCCCGTCATCGTCAACTCGCGCATTGAAGCACTTTTGCCCAGTTCCCGTCAAGTCGAATTTGCGATTATCATGCTGGCGATGACTCTCGCGACGGATCAGATTCTCGACGCGCTCAAACTCGCTGCGCAGTGCGATGACAATGAAAGCGCGCCGCTCGATCAGCGCATTGTCGCGCTGCACATCACGTCGAGCGAAGACATGGACGCGCTCCTGGCGGCGCTCGACGCGCATCTCGCTGAGGTCACTGCATGCGACTCTGCTAGCCGCGGCGACAGCGCGCTCGCCGAGCTCTTCTCGCGATTCTGGCAGTTCTTGCAATCGACGCGCAACGCTCGCGGGCTGGAGCCCGAAACGATCGAGCGAATTCTTCGGCTCTATCGTCGGCTCGCGCCACAGAGCCGCGCGCGACCGCATCTGCTGCGAGCGCTCGCGGCAGCGGGCGACAGCGATTCGCTGACGGCATTTGTCGAACTACTGATCAGCGATCCGCCACAGGCGGAGCACGACGATCCTGCTTTAGCTTTCGTGCCCTTATTTCAACAGACCGAGTACTCCGTCGACGCACTATTCCCGCGATTGTTGGATATCCTCGAGCAACCTGCATACGCCGCAGTGGTGTTGGACCTGGCCAACTTCCTAACTCGGCGCGATCGCGTTGACGAACATCCTGCGGCGGGCCGAGTCGATCAGCTCGCGGCCTTGTTGGGCGGCGTGGTGCAGCGATTGGAGCGGATCGCCGAGCAGCCTAAAAAATTCGCCTCCTCGCCGCAGGAGCTTACGCGGCTGGTCGCCGAGGGCGTGGCCCTGGTTGTGCCGTTGTGTGACGCATTGGCGCTCATCGGCGACGACCGCGTGACGGGCAAACTCCATCAGGCGATGGGACTGGCGCATCGGCGCGTGCGCACCGAGGCTGCCGCCGCCCTAGCACGACTGGGCGACGACGCAGGCCTGGAAATGCTAGCAGCGATGGCCGCCGAGCCGCCCGTTCGCACTCGGGCCCTGGCTTATCTCGACGAGTTGGGCCAAGGCGATCGGGCGGCCGAGGAACATCGCACGCCGTTGGCACGGGCCGAGGGAGAGGTTGCCGCCTGGCTTGCGGAGCCGACCCACTTCGCCGCGCCGCCCGCTTCGCTGGAGCTAATTGATTCCTGCCGGTTGTATTGGCCCGGCTACAGTGCGCAGATTCCTTGCTTCCTGTTTCGCTTCGAGTATCGGCTAGGCGAGCGTTCGCATACGGGAATCGCCCTGAGCGGCCCAGTGACGCACGTGCTCAACGTTGATTTGCAAGATCTGCCACCCGCCGACATCTACGCCGCGTACGTTGGCTGGCACGCTGAGCACGAAGATATCCGCGAGACGCCAGCAGAGCATCTCTCGCCGGCGGAGCAAGCGGCCTGGCCGGATGTCCGCGAGCGGCTTGAGATGCAAGGTTACTCCGTGGTCGCGCTGGTCAAGCTGGCGCACTTTTTTGAACAGTTGCATTGGGTCACGACAGCCGAGCACGGCGGGCGCGGAGGCGTGGCCATCATCCATGGCGACGATTTCCACTGGCATCCAACGGCTGCCACGCGACGTCCTCTCGGCCCAACCGAGGTCTATTATTTGCATAAGGGGCGCGAGATCCTCCGCACGTTCAACCCGCAGTAGTGCCGATGCTGTCGCCGCATGGGTTGAAACCTGCCTTCAGTGCTGTCGACCGGTCTGGTATCATTCGCCGCCCGGCGCCTAGCCTAAGCGACCGCTTACCTCTGGACGGAGACCAGTTGGCATGGATGGCCAAGCTCGCATCATTGACCTCGTGCCACGGCGCTTCGGGACCATAGCTTGGATCTTCCTGGCGGGCTGCGGCGTCGTGGCGGGGTTGGAGCTGCTGTATGCCGTTATGCCAGCGCTAGTGCCACTGACCACAGATGGCCGAGTCGCCACATTCGACCTCGACGGCGAAGGCAGCCTCGCCGTCTGGTTCTCGACCTTCACGCTTACGCTTGCTTCGGGCATGGCATTGGTCGTGGCATCGCTTTGCCGCGAACGCCAGCGTGGGCCGGGCAGCCGTCGCCTTTGGCTTTGGGCCGCGGCGTGCTGGATGGCCATGGGCATTGACGAATGCGCGAGCGTTCACGAAGCGTTTAAAGAGATGATGTCCCACGCCACAGGTCACCGCTTGCTTAGCGACGGCGTCATGTGGTGGGTGCTGGCATACTTCGGCATCCTGGGCGCGACCGGGCTGCGGCTCTTATGGAGCATGCGCAGTAGTCTCGGATCGGCGGCGGCCCTGCTTAGCACCGCCGGACTGTATTCCATTGCAGTTCTGGCCGAGATGGGCTGGATCCTGCCAGAGAAAAACATGCCCGGCGTGATGCTCGAAGAAGGCTGCGAGATGGTTGGGAATCTATGTCTGCTCCTGTCAATGACGCTGTACGCGCGGCACCTCACCGAAGGACGCGCGCAGCAGCGAAGAAATGCCCAGAACGAAGTGTTACTCTGCGAGCCGGCTCTAGAACTCCGCGCTGCCGGGCGTCCGCGGGAACGGGATCACGTCGCGGATGTTGCCCATCCCGCTCATGAATTGGATCACTCGCTCCAGGCCCAGACCGAAGCCTGAATGCGGGACCGTGCCATAGCGCCGCAGGTCGAGATACCACCAGTAGCTCTCCGCGGCCAGGCCTTGCTCGCCCATCCTCTGCTGCAGGACGTCGAGCCGTTCCTCGCGCTGACTGCCGCCGATAATCTCGCCCACCTTCGGCACAAGGATGTCCATCGCCCGCACTGTTTTGCCGTCGTCGTTCACCCGCATGTAGAACGGCTTGATGGTGCGCGGGTAGTCGAACAAGATCACGGGCTTCTTGAAATGCTGCTCGGTGAGGAACCGCTCATGCTCGGCTTGAAGGTCGCGGCCCCAAGCGACTGGAAACTCGAACGTCTGACCCGACTTTTCAAGGATGGTGACCGCCTCGGTGTATGGCAGCCGCACAAACTCGCTGCTAATGACAGCCTCTAATGTCGCCAGCACGGTGTCGTCAATTCGCAGGTTGAAGAACTGCATGTCTTCGGCGCAGTGCTCCAAGCCGTCGCGGAAGATCCGCTTCAAGAAGGCCTCGGCGAGGTCCATGTTATCGGTGAGCTCGAAGAAGGCCATCTCCGGCTCGACCATCCAGAACTCGGCCAAATGGCGGGTGGTGTTCGAGTTCTCGGCGCGGAACGTCGGGCCGAAGGTATAGACCTTCCCCAACGAGCAAGCGAAGGCCTCGGCCTGAAGCTGCCCGCTGACGGTGAGGTACGCCGGGCGGTGGAAAAAATCCTGCGTGAAGTCGATCTTTCCCTCAGCGCGAGGAAGCTTGTCGAGCGCGAGCGTGGTGACTTTGAACATCTCGCCGGCCCCTTCGCAGTCGCTGGCCGTGATGATCGGCGGATGGATGTAGAGAAAGCCTTGCTCCTGAAAGAACTGATGGATCGACTTGCAGACCTGGTTCCGAAGCCGGGCGATGGCTCCGAAGGTGTTGGTCCGCGGCCGCAGATGCGCCAATGTCCGCAGGAACTCGAACGAGTGCTGCTTCTTTTGCAGCGGATAAGCATCTGCATCGGCCTCGCCGTGGACGATGACGCGCGAGGCCTGGACCTCGGTCTGCTGCCCTTTTGCGGGCGACGCTTTAACGAGGCCCTCAACCGTCACGCTCCAACCGGCAGCCAGCCGCTTGACATCGCTCTCGTAATTCGGCAGCGAGCCATCGGCTACGATCTGCACATTGCCCTGACAAGAGCCGTCATTGAGCTCCAGGAAGCTGAATCCGCCTTTGGAGTCGCGGCGGGTGCGAATCCAGCCTTGCAGCCGGACCTGGCGGTCAATAGCCTCTGCCCGACGAGCTTCGGCAACGCTAATCTTGTCCACGTTCATCCTCGCGTGGGGAGGGGCATGATGGGTAATGACCGCAATTATAGCGCGACGGCGTGCTGACAGAAAGCCGCTGAATAATTCGACATTAGGGTCGACGCACCCTGTACGGAACGCCCTCTGTGGCGTTCCGGGCGCCAGAGTTGACGATTCATTGGCACTTCCCGGAGGGCCACCGTGGGCCTTCCCAACAGCCGCCTGCGGCGTCTTCAATTCGTTCCCGAGCTCGGGCGTGTGCCTGCACCAGTGACGAATTGCCCTCTACCGGCGAAATACTCTACACTGCCGGCGGGCTGCCTTCGACTTTGTCAGGAGAAACCGCATGCGTTGCGATATACGTTGCTTGTCGACCTGCCTCGTGTTGTTCACGGGCTTTGTTGCGTCGGCCACGGCCGCCGATACGACCGGGAAAGACGCACCGGAGAAAAAGGCTGCGACGCCAAAGCCGGTGATTCCAGTCTTCCGGCTCACGGGACCTGTGCATGAGTCGCCGGTGGATCAGACGTTCTCCTCGTTCGGCGCGGCCCAAGGCATATCACTCAAGGATTTGGTAAGCCGCATGAAGAAGGCCGCCGATGACCCGGCGGTGAAGGCGGTTGTCGTGCTGGCCGAGGGAGCGACGATCGGCCGTGCTCAGGTCGAGGAGATCCGCCAGGCGATGACAGAGATTCGCGAGGCGAAGAAAGACGTCTACGTACACAGCGATACGCTGCACATGAGCGATTATGTGCTGCTCTCGGGTGCAACGCGGCTTTCGGTCGTGCCGACGGCCGACCTGTGGGTGACCGGTCTGCACGGCGAATCGCCGTACGTCCGTGGCTTGCTCGACAAATTGGGCGCGAAGCCTGACTTCCTGACCTGCGGCGAGTACAAAAGCGCCGCCGAAATGTTCATGCGTGAGAGTCCCAGCCCCCAGGCCGAAAAGATGCAGAACTGGCTGCTGGACGGGATGTACGCGACTGCCGTGCGGCTGATCGCCGAAGGGCGGAGCGTGAAGCAGGAGAAGGTTCGTGATTGGATCGACAACGGCCCCTACACGGCTGAGAAGGCCAAGACGGCCGGTCTGGTGGACGCGGTCGAACATCGGCAGGCTTTCACGAAGATGCTCAAGGATAAGTTCGGCAGTGAACTGACGTTCGAGCACAAGTACGGCCAGAAGAAGCACCCCACGCTCGATCTGAACAATCCCTTTGCGATGTTTCAGATCTGGGGCGAGATCCTCGGCAACAGCCAGAAAAAGAAATCGACTAAGCCAGCCGTCGGCATCGTGTATGTCGATGGACCGATCATGCTCGGCGGCGGCACGTCGCCCTTCGAGATTGAAGAAGGCGCGCTCAGCTCGCGCGTTCGCAAGGCCCTGGACGACGCGGCCGGGGACACTTCGATCAAGGCCGTCGTATTGCGGGTCAATTCGCCGGGCGGATCGGCCGTGGCCAGCGAGATCATTCTCGACGCCACGCGTCGCGTGAAAGACAAGAAACCGTTCGTCGTGTCGATGGGCAACGTGGCGGGCAGCGGTGGTTACTACGTGGCCTGCGCGGCCGACACGATCTTTGCCGACGAAGCGACGATCACCGGCTCGATCGGAGTCCTGGCCGGCAAGGTGGCTACGACCGACATGTGGAAGCACGTCGGCATCACGTTCAAGTCGTACAGCCGCGGCAAGCACGCCAGCCTGTTGGGCTCCGAAGCGGTGTTTACCTCCGAGCAGCGCGAGAAGATGCAGGGCTGGATGGATGATATCTACGGCGTCTTCAAGCAGCACGTGGTCGACATTCGCGGCAGCCGGTTGAAGAAGCCGATCGATGAACTGGCCGGCGGCCGGGTCTACACCGGCCGGCAGGCCTTGGAGCTGGGCCTGGTCGACAAGCTCGGGACGTTGCAGGACGCGATCGAGCACGTGGCCAAGGCTGCCGACCTGTCCACCGAATATGACGTCCGCTCGGTGCCGGAGACGCGGAACTTGCTCGAGCAACTGCTGGAAGAGGCCGGCGGCGGGAAGGACGAACCCAACCGCGTGGAGATGACCGAATCGTCGTGGCGGCCGGAGGCGCGTCGCGGCGAGTCGCTGATCGAGTTGGCGTTGCCGCACTTGCAGCATCTTGACCCGCGGCGGGTTGACGCGATCCGGCGCGTGCTCGCGCGCCTGGAAATGCTCCAGCAGGAGGGCGTGATCCTCTCGATGCCGGAAGTGACGTTTTCACCGTAATGGCGAGACGTCACTCACGTTGTCGAGGTGAACGCACACGGCACGGCCATCGAAGCGGTTGGTCTCCTACGTCGGATCTGCCCGCCGGTTTCCTGTGACCGGGCACCGGCCTAGCAAACGCATCCGCTCCCATTCGCTGGGACGATCGGACGGCGTTTGTTTCGGGGGCGGGACGCGCATGGAGGGGGATTTCCGTCAGCAGCACAATTTGCTGGCCGTAGGAATCTGACTTGCCAAGTGGACTCGCAAAAAGAATTAGGTGGTAGCCGATGTCGCCAGACTTCAGGTCCGGCTGAATGCTGGCGAATTCAGTTATCCTGGAAGACGGTCGCCAAGACCTGTTGCAACTTGGCGAAGTCGGCGGGCTTGACTAAGTGGTGGTCGAACCCAGCATCCTGCGAACGCTTCCGGTCAGACTCTTGACCATAGCCCGTCATGGCGACCAATACGACGTTTTCAAGATTGGGTTGCTGACGAATCTGCTTCGCTACCTCAAAGCCGTTCATCCCAGGCAGGCCAATGTCCAACAGCACCACAAGGGGGCGATAGTCGATTGCAGCTTGCAATGCGGCAGGCCCGTCGTGAGCCGTCCGAACATCATGGCCGACTGCCTTCAACAACATTGCCAACGTCTGAGCCGAATCCACGTTGTCGTCCACGACCAGCACCCGCAACGAAGGGCCGGCCGGGTTGGTCCTTTCGCTATCGGCCGATGGCGACGGGCCGAGGCTGTGCAGCACCGGCAATCGCACGACGAACTCGCTGCCGTTTCCCAACGAACTGTGGGCCGCAACTCGACCACGGTGCATTTCGACCAGCCGTTGCACAAGGCATAGCCCGATGCCCAGCCCGCCTTGCGAACGGTCGAGTGATCGTTCCGCCTGTGTGAACAGATCGAAGATGCGAGGGAGCAATTCGGGTGCGATGCCGACGCCCGTATCCCGCACTCGCAGCACTGCCTCGTCGCCTTCCTGCTGAATCGACAGCGAGATATGTCCGCCTTCTTCGGTGTATTTGGCGGCGTTGGTGAGCAGGTTCACGACCACCTGTTGCAGCCGAGCGGCGTCACCGAAAATGAAGATCGGTTCAGGCGGCAGCGACAGGTTGAGTGCGTGTCGGCGTTGGCCGATCATCGGGCGAACCGACTCGACCGCATCAATGACGATGCCGCCCAGCGTGAGCCGCTCTTGTTGAAGATGGATTCTGCCGGTGGTGATGCGAGAGACTTCCAATAGGTCATCGACGAGGCGGGTCATTTGCACCACCTGACGCTCGATGACGGTGCGGGCTTGATGTTGGAGTTTGTCTTCGTTCTTATTGAGCCGCAGGAGTTGCACGGCGTTGGAGATCGGGGCGAGCGGGTTGCGGAGTTCGTGCGACAACATCGCCAAGAACTCGTCCTTGCGGCGGTGCAGGTCGGCCAACGCTTCGGTTTGCTCATGCAGCTTTCGCTCCAAGCGGCTGCGTTCGCTAATGTCCCGAATGTTGCACTGTGCCACCAGCCGATGATCGACCTGATAGATATTGCTGACGAACTCGACTTCGGCTTGCTTGCCCTTCGTGGTTTCAAGCGGTAAGTGGTCGTAGCGGATGTAGCCGTACTGTTGGAGTTCATGGAAGGCGGCTTCGTTCTCCGACTTCTCCTTGAACAGACCAATCTCCCAAAGTTGCTTGCCGATGAACTCTTCCTGCGTGTAGCCCAACAAGTCCGACATGAACGGGTTGGCGTCGATGATTTTTCCGCTCTTGGCATCGAGGATGAGGATGCCGTCTTTGGCCGTCTCGAATAGTCGTCGATACCGCACTTCGGAAACCTGCAAAGCGACTTCCGCCAGCTTGCGTTCGGTAACGTCTTCGATGGCGAGCAAGATCAAGTTGGAATGATTGCCCGGCTTACGGATGCGAAGGGCGTTGAGCAGCATCGACCGCCGCCCGATGGTGGGAAAGTCGTGTTCGACTTCGTAGTTCACAACGGGGTGATGGTCGGAAAGGACTTCATCTAACAGCGACCGCAGGCCGGGAATATCCCACTGGTGATTGCCCAGGTCGTAAATGAAGCGGCCTTCGGTTTCGTGCGGCGTGACGTGGAAGTTCTCGTAGAAGGAGCGGTTGGCCGTGTGAACCTTCAAGTCGCCGTTGATGACCAGGAACGGTTCTCGCAAGGTGGCGATGATGTTGTTGGCGTAGTTGAGCGTGTCCTGAATCGTCTGCTCATTGCGGTAGCGTTCGGAAATGTCCCGAAACACTAGCACGACACCAGCGACTTCGTTGTGGTCGTTGCGGATGGGAGCGGCACTGTCGTCGATGGGCCGTTCCGTGCCGTCTTTGGCGATGAGCAGCGTGTGGTTCGCCAGCCCGACAATCAATCCGTCCCGTAAGGCCCGCAAGGTCGGACTCTCGACCGTGTTGCGAGTGTCTTGATTGACGATCTTGAAGACGGTTTCCAACGGCACGCCCGCCGCCTCGTCGAGCGTCCAGCCGGTCAGCGACTCGGCCACCGGATTCAAGAAAGTAACTCGGCCATCGGTGCCCGTAGTGATGACCGCATCGCCAATGCTGGCGAGCGTGACCCGACACCACTCCGGTTGAAAGTGCAGGGGATTGGAGTTCGACATGCTCGACGAAGGCTTATCTCCCCCCCCCCATCTTCCCAGAGTTCGATTGGTCGTCGTTCATGGCGTAGATGCCTTGTGATAGTGGTCAGTAAACTCGAAAGGATTCAGTTTACCAAAGCTGGCGGCGGGTAGCAGCAGCGGCCAGACGGGGGAAAGTGAGAGGAAGCCATCATGCTGCCGCGAAGCGGCAGCATGATGAAGTTGTTCACCGTTCTCAAGCGGAGCGGCGTCGACATCATCACCGCCTACGACGGCAAGAACCGCAGCAACGGCAGCCTGGAAACATCCCTGTTGAACGCCATCGCTGCCTGCCAGTAAGAGCAGGAACAACTCGACAAGGCCGAGCGGGTGCTGACCGGCAAGCGGGCGAAGGCCCCGGTGGGCGAATACGTGGGCAGCAAGTATCAGGTCTACGGCTTCGACGTGGCGTGCGTGGGCAGCCACGGCCAAGAGAAGTGGCGGCAGGTCGAGGATGGATGGGACTCCCTCTTTCCCCAGCAACTCTCGGGGGCTAGTGCTCGCGGGTGAGGAACTCGACGGCTTCCGGCACCCAGCCGCTGCTCCAGTTGTGCGCACGCTCAGGGCCGTCGCGGTGCTCGTGCGGGATGCCGAGCTTGACGAGGTGCTCGTGCGCGGCAAGATGTTGTTGGCGAAAGCTGCCATAAGCAAACAAACCGATCCGCGCCGGTCCAGAGAACTTTTTGGCCGCACGCTCAAGCGCCGCGTCCAGCCGATACTTGTCGAAATGCTCCTGTGTCGGAAAGACGGTCTGCATGCCGTACTTCTTGGGCGCGGTTTCCATGAGCGGCGCGTCCCAGGCGGCGGCGAGGCCGAACACGTCCGGATGCCGTAACAAGAGGCTCACCGCCCCCCAGCCGCTCTTGCTGAGCCCTAACAGCAGGCAATTCTCTCCACCCGGTTTCACCGGGTACTCGCGGCGGACAAACGGCAACACGACCTCCAGCAGGTACGTCTCCTGACGGATCACGGGGTCACTCGGATGATCGCCGTACCACGGAAGGTGCGAGAAGGTGGGTGCAACACAAATGAGGTGATGTAAGTTGTGCAGATCGTGCCGCCGCACCTCGCCCAGCCCGTCGCCGTACCGCTGCTCGCGGCCGGCCTCGACTGGGAGGACGAATAGCACACGGCAAGGCTTTGCTTGGTCGAGATCGTTCGGCAAGAGGATGCGCAGCTCGGTCGTGCCGGCCTGGTACGGAGACCGCACTTCGTGCTTCAGGAAGCCGTCGGCATCCGTCACCGCCGCAAAGATTTCCAGAGAAGTGTCGCCGAGCACGCAATGAACGATTAGGAAAGCCGCGAGCATGGACAATGCGCTATGCTTCCTGCGCCCCCGGGTGACCGTCTTCGACGACGAACGTTTTACGCGTGACGAGCGGAGCTCCCGGGCGGGTCACGTATTCGACCGCGCGGTAGTAAGACTTCCACGTCTTCGGCGTCACTTCGCACGACACGTAGCCGCGTTCGGAGCTGTAGAACTTCACGAAGGGATTCTCCGCTAGCACGCCGGGTGTGTCCTTGCGAGTTTGCGAGCCGTCGCCGCCGGAGGTGATCGAGGTGCCGACGAACTCGGTGCCCACGACCGGTGATTTCGGATCGGCTGAATTGACCTGCAAGTCGTTCACCCAGTTGCTGTGAATGTCGCCGGTGAGCACCACCGGGTTCGCAGGCTTTGCTTCGGCAAAGTACTTCAACACCCGTTGCCGGTTTGCCTCATAGCCGGGCCACTGGTCCATGCTGTAGGCCACCGTCTCGCCAGGCACACGATCGACGCGGGCCATCATCACCTGCTGGGCCAGCACATTCCATCGAGCCGGCGAAACGCGGAGCGTCTCGTAGAGCCATTTCTCCTGAGCGTCGCCCAGCAGCGTCGCCTTCGGATCGTAGACGGCATCGCACGGGGGCTTGTTGCCATCGCCGCACGGCTGGTCGGTCCGATATTGCCGCGTGTCAAGAATCGCAAACTCCGCCAATCGGCCGAAGCCCAAGCGGCGGTATAGCCGCATGTCTGGGCCGTGTGGGAATTGCGCCCGGCGCAGAGGCATGTGCTCGTAGTAGGCCTGGTAGGCCCGTGCCCGGCGCTTGAGAAACTTGACCGGCCCGACCTCCGGCTCTTCCGATATCGCGCCCGCACAATTGTTGTCGAATTCGTGATCGTCCCAGGTCAACAGCCACGGACAGTAAGCGTGAGCGGCTTGGAGGTGCCCGTCGGTTTTGTATTGGGCATGGCGATTGCGATAGCCCGCCAGCGACTCGCACTCGGGGCCCACGTGCTCGCGGATCTGCTTCTTCTTGCCGGCGCCTTCGTAGATGTAGTCGCCCAGATGCACGATGAGGTCGAGGTCTTCGCGCGCCATGTGTTCGTAGGCGGTGAACAAGCCGGTCTCGAAGTGCTGGCACGAGGCGAACGCGAGCCGCAGCCGCTCGGGAATGTCAGACGCCGGCGGCGCGGTGCGGGTGCGGCCGACAGGGCTCGTCTCGCCCGCTGCCGAGAACTGGTACCAGTACCAGCGCGACGGCTCCAAACCCGACACTTCGACGTGAACCGAATGCGCCAGCTCGGGCGACGCGACGGCCGTTCCCTTGGCCACAACCTTCGACATCTTTTCATCCGCGGCCACTTGCCATGAAACCTGAACGTTTTCTTCAGGCATGCCTCCGCCATGCGTCGGCTGAGGGGCCAGCCGGGTCCAGAGCACAAAACCGTCGGACAACGGATCGCCCGAAGCCACGCCCAGCTTAAAGGGATAATCTTTGAGCTTCACGGCGCGCCTGGCAAAGGCGCCGGCGGGCGGCGCGAGTGCTGGCCAGGCCAGCAGCGAGGCGCCTGAAACCAGAAAGGCGCGGCGACTCCAAGTCTGGGCCGGTAAATGCAAGCGGCGGGACGTGGACATGCGGAACTCCAGCTGGCGGGATGCGTCCCCTGCCACTTTAGTCCAGTCATCCGCGCGGAGCAACGCACGCCGTTTCCAAGGGCCGACAGGCTCGACGGGTGAGTTGTCGAGGGGCTTTCGATCGGTTACCTTTAAGGGTCTGGGAATCGCCGCCGATCCCCAGCCCGCCTGCCTCCCGCCTTTGATTCTCCCCTTCCAGGAGCCAATGACGACGATGAGCGTAGCCGTCTCCCCCGAGTTGTCAGCCGCCGCGAAAGCCGCGCGCGAGCGACTCGATGCCCACACGGTCGAAACGGTCCAATGGCACTTCCATCCTTCGACGGGTTGCCCGTTCTGGTTGGAATACGCGTCGAAGCTCAAGTTCGATCCGCTCAAGGAGATCAAGAGCTTCGATGACCTGAAGAAGTTTGAGCCGTTTCAGGACGAATGGCTCCGCGGCGGACCCGTCCGGCGATGGGTGCCCAAGGCCTTTGCCGACAAGCCGATCTACGTGTTCGAGACCGGCGGAACGACCGGCGTGCCTAAGAGCCGCGTGGTGATCGAAGACCATCGCACCGATTACGAACTGTTCAGTCACACGCTGCCGGATGAGTATTTTCCCAAGGGGGCCAATTGGCTGATGCTCGGACCGTCGGGTCCGCGGCGGCTGCGGCTGGCGGTCGAGCACCTGGCCCAGTACCGCGGCGGCATTTGCTTCTGCATCGACCTCGACCCCCGCTGGGTAATCAAGCTCATCAAGAAGGGCTGGATGGAGCACCTCGAAGCCTACAAGGACCACTGTACCGATCAGGCGTTGACGATCCTCGGCGCGGGCCACGATGTGAAGTGCATGTTCACGACGCCCAAGCTGCTGGAGTCGCTGTGCGTGAAGCTCGAAAAGCAAGGCAAGCGGCTCAAGGACACGGGCATCCGCGGCATCTTCAGCGGCGGCACCGAGTTTACGCCGCAATGGACGCGGTTCGTTACCGAGGAGTATCTCGACGACATTTACATGACGCCGACCTACGGCAATACGCTGATGGGCCTGGCAGCGTCTAAGCCCGTTACGGCGGCCGACAAGTACAAGATCAGCTACTACGCTCCGCAGCCGCGGGCGGTAGTCGAGGTCGTTGACTTCAAGGACTACAACCAGGTAGTCGGCGTCGGCCAGACGGGTCGGGTGAAGCTCTACACGCTCACGAAAGAGTTCTTTGTGCCGGGCTTCATGGAACGGGACGAAGGCGAGCGTGAGGAGCCGTACATCAAGTATCCCTGGGATGGCGTGAGCGGCGTGCGGCCGTTCCACGAGCTGGCCGAAGCGACGACGGTGGGCGTGTATTGAGTGCGAAGCGGACCGGCTAGAAGCCACGACTTGAAATCTGAATCGGAGACTATTCCGTGTTGAACCTTCCCGTGCTCCGCTGGGGCAAGCCGTATGAATCGATGGAAACGGACCAGGTGGTCCACTTCCTCACCGGCGAGCCGATCGCCAAGGTCAGCCAGGCCAATGGCGGGCTACTGCAGCGCGACATCCAGTTCGCTCAGCGGGCCCGCGACGTGTTGCGCGACATCGCCCCGGGCGAGTTGATCCAGCGCGTCAAGAAAGCTGCCGAGCTGTATCTCAACGGCACGCTGCCCATGGGCGACGGCACGCAAACGCCTGACGAGTTCGCCAAGGCCCAGAGTGCCTCGACCGGCCTGCCGGTGCATATGTGCAGCGGCAATATGCAGAAAAACTACTTCGTGCTTACGCACATGGATCAGATGCTCGACGCGCTGACGCGGGGCCTCGATCTTTCGATTCTCAGCCGAGGTTACGGCAAGGAGAGCCGCGGCGTCATCGTCAGCTACCAGGTGCAGTCGCCGGTGGTTGGGCTTGTGCTCCCCTCGAACTCCCCCGGCGTGCATACGCTTTGGATGCCGGTGATTCCGATGCAGGTCGGCCTGGTGCTCAAGCCGGGACCGCAGGAGCCTTGGACGCCGTACCGGATGGCGTCGGCCTTCGCCGAGGCTGGCATTCCGCGTGAGGCGATCTCAATTTATCCAGGCGGCGGCGACGTCGGCGCCGCAGTGCTCGCGGCCGTGCGGCGGGCCATGATCTTCGGCGGAACGCCGACGGTCGAACGCTACAAGGGCAATCCATGCGTACAGGCCCACGGGCCCGGCTTCAGCAAGATCCTGCTGGGCGACGATTGCGTCGATCGCTGGGAGCAATACATCGACCTGATGGCAGACAGCATCTACCTCAACAGCGGCCGCGGGTGCATCAATTGCTCCGGCGTGTGGGCGTCGCGACACACCAAAGAGATCGCCCAGGCGCTGGCCGAAAAGCTCGGTCCGATTGACGTGCTGCCGCCGGAGGACCCCAATGCCGGGCTGGCGGCCTTTACCGTAGCGGGCGTGGCGCCTGCCGTGTGGAAGTCCATTGAGGCCGATCTCAAGGAGACCGGCGTTTCACACCCGACGGGCGCCTTCGGTCCGCGGCTGATCGAAAAAGAACGCTGCGCGTACCTCCGGCCGACGATCGTTCACTGCTCGAGCCCCGAGAACGCCATCGCCAAGAAGGAGTACATGTTCCCCTTCGCGACGGTTGTCGAGTGCCCGCAGGACAAGATGCTGGAATCGATCGGTTCGACGCTTGTTTGCACCGCCATCACCGAGGATCGGAAGTTCCAGCAGGCGCTCACCGATGCGACGCACATCGACCGCTTGAACATCGGCCCGATTCCCACGATCAAGCTCGACTGGCTGCAGCCGCACGAGGGAAACATCGTCGACTTCCTGTTCCGCGCGCGGGCCTTGCAGGTCGCGCCGGAATGGACGCCGCCACTGCCGGGAGCGAAGTGAGAGCCTAGAGCAAGAAAAGACAAAGCTGGGGTGGCCGGGTCAGAGCGCAGCGATGGCCCGGCTGGTTGCCGTCAGGGCCATTGCTGCGCTCTGCCCCTGCCACCCACGTTCGTCATTACGACTCTGCTCCTCATGGACCCTTTCGACTTCCAACTCCGCACGCGGATCGTCTTCGGCCCCGGCAAGGTCGATTCACTCGGCGATTTGGCTGGCGAGCTGGGCGCACGGCGGGCGCTCGTGGTGAGCGATCCGGGCATTGTCGAGGCAGGGCACGCCGAGCACGGTCTGGCGGCACTGCGACGGGCGGGCATCGAAACCTTTCTCTTTGACGGCGTTCACGAGAACCCTACCACCGACAACGTCGAGGCGGGCGTGGCCGTGGCCCGACGCTATGAGCCCGAGTTGCTCGTTGGCTTGGGGGGCGGCAGCTCGATGGATTGCGCCAAGGGGATCAACTTTCTGTACTCCAACGGCGGGCGGATGCAGGACTATTGGGGCGTCGGCAAGGCCTTGCGGCCGATGCTGCCGATGATCGCCGTGCCCACGACGGCCGGCACGGGCAGCGAGGCTCAGTCCTTCGCGCTCATCTCCGACGCCGAGACGCACGTGAAGATGGCCTGCGGCGACCCGAAGGCCGCCTGTCGGGTGGCGCTTTTGGATCCCGCGCTGACCGTGACGCAGCCGCCGCGCGTGACGGCGCTGACCGGCATCGATGCGATTGCACACGCTTTGGAGACCTACGTCACGACGCGCCGCAATACCGTGTCGTTGCTGTTCAGCCGCGAGGCCTGGCGGCTGCTTGAGGAGAATTTTGCCCGAGTGATTGAGGACCCAACGGACCTCGCCGCGCGGTCTGCCATGCAGCTCGGTGCGTGCTTCGCCGGTTTGGCGATCGAGCATTCGATGCTGGGCGCGACACACGCCTTGGCCAACCCGCTGACGGCCGAATACGACATCGTGCATGGTCAGGCGGTCGGGCTGATGCTCCCACACGTGGTTCGCTTCAACGGCCAGGAGTATGGCGATTGGTATCGCGAACTGCTCGACAGTGTCTCCGGCAGCAACGGAGCGCCGCCGCCGTCGGCTGGGCCCGAGGGGCTGGCTGACCTCGTCGCTGAATTGCGTCACAAAGCGGGCCTGCCAGGGCGGCTCTCGGAGTGCGGCGTGGAGTTCGACAAGCTGCCGCAACTGGCCGCGGCCGCGGCCAAGCAATGGACCGGCACGTTTAATCCACGAAAGGTCGGCGCGGACGAGCTTTTGTCTCTGTACGAGGCCGCGTACTGAGCGGCGGGATACAATGTCCAGGGGCGATGGGTGAGGTATTCGCATGACGACACGTAGCACGAGGGTGGTCGGGTCAGAGCGCCGCGATGGGCCGGCTGGTGGCGCGCAGGGCCATCGCTGCGCTCTGACCCTGCCACCCCTGATCTTGCTGTTCGGTCTTGTATTGGTCACGTCGCGAACGTCCGCTGCTGACAACTGGTCCCTCTTCCGTGGCAGCCCCGGCGCGGAGGGCGTTGCGGCAGGTCCATTGCCGGACAAACTTGAGCTGCTGTGGAAAAAGACCTTCAAGGACGGCATGTTCGAGGCCGCTCCAGCTATTGTCGACGGCGTCATCTATATCGGAGCGCTGGACGGCTACTTCCGGGCGTTGGACCTCGCCACCGGCAGCGAGCGGTGGAAGTATCACAGCGAGTTGGGGTTCAAGGCCTCGGCTGCGGTGCGCGAGGGTCGTGTCTACGTCGGCGATTGCGACGGCAAGTTTCACTGCCTCGACGCCGCTACGGGCAAGCTGCTCTGGGGCCACACGACGGACGCCGAGATCAACGCCGGCGCCAACTTTTACAAGGATAAGATCCTGTGCGCCAGCCAGGACGGCAGCCTGTACTGCCTCGCGGCCGATGGCAAGCTGGTCTGGAAATACACCATCGACAACATGCTCCAGTGCTCGCCGGCGGTGATCGAGAACAGGGCCTTCCTGGCCGGCTGCGACGGCAAGCTGCACATTGTCGATCTCGACACGGGCAAGGCCGCGGCCACGGTCGAGATCAGCGATCCGACCGGCTCGACCCCTGCCTGCCTCGGCGACTTCGCTTACTTCGGCACGCAGGGGGCGACGTTCTTGTGCGTCGATTGGAAGCAGGCCAAGATCGTCTGGTCGTGGCAGCCGCGGCGCAAGAGTCCGATCCAATCGGCGGCGGCGCTGGCCGATGGGCTGGTCATCTTCGGCGGCCGCGATCGGATTGTGCACGCCTTGGATGCCAAGAGCGGCACCGAGACCTGGAGCTTCCCGGCCCAATCGCAAGTGGATTGCTCGCCGGTCGTGGTTGGCAAGCGGGTGTACATCGGCGGAGGAAACGGCCGGTTGTTTGCTCTCGACGTTAAGACAGGCGACAAGCTGTGGGAATATGAGGCGGGGGGCGGGTTCACCGCCTCGCCGGGCGTGGCGGCCGGCCGGCTGGTGATCGGCAACGACGACGGCGATCTGCTGTGCTTCGGGGCCAAATGAGGGGACGACTTTCATCATGACCACTGAAGCCACCAAGACTGAAGTCGGCAGTTACTTCATCTCGAACTATCCGCCGTTCTCGCAATGGACGGCGGATGGGCTGAATGACGTGCGCGCGGCCATGAACGCTCCGCCGGCGGACGTGCCGCTTGGTCTGTACCTACACATCCCCTTCTGCCGTAAGCGGTGCAAGTTCTGCTACTTCCGCGTCTACACAGACAAGAACTCCTCGGACGTCGAGCGCTACGTCGCCGGTCTGTCCCGCGAGATCGAGCTGGTCAGCCGGCTCCCTGTGATGGGTGGGCGGCCCTTTCGGTTTGTATACTTCGGCGGCGGCACGCCCTCTTTCCTTAGTGCAAAGCAGCTCACGTCGCTGGTGGACCGGCTGCGAGCCAACATCAACTGGGACCACGCCGAGGAGGTCACCTTCGAGTGCGAGCCGGGCACGCTGTCGCACCCCAAGCTCAAAACGCTGAAAGAACTGGGCGTCACGCGGCTCAGCCTCGGCGTCGAGAACTTCGGCGACGCCGTGCTCGAGGAGAACGGTCGAGCTCATCTTTCGCCCGAGATTTTCAAAGCCTGGGACTGGATCACCAATGTTGGCTTTCCAGAGACGAACATCGACCTTATCGCCGGCATGGTCGCTGAGACCTGGGACAACTGGAAAGACACGGTTCGCAAGACCATTGAACTGTCGCCAGACAGCGTGACGATTTATCAGTTGGAGCTTCCTTTCAATACGGTGTACTCGAAGGACATTCTCGGCAACCACATCGAGATCTCCGTGGCCGACTGGCCAACCAAGCGGGCCTGGACCGAGTATGCCTTCGACGAGCTCCAGGCCGTCGGCTACCACGTCTCCAGCGGCTACACGCTCGTGAAGGACAAAGACAAGGTCAACTTCAGCTACCGCGACAATCTCTGGCGCGGCTCCGACCTGCTGGCGACCGGCGTGGCCAGCTTCGGCCACATTTCGGGTGTCCACTACCAGAACAATCCGGAATGGCCCGGCTACCTCGAGCCGCTAGAGCGGGGTGAGCTGCCGATCTTTCGAGGAATGCGGCCTACGCGCCACCAGTTGCTCATCCGCGAGCTGATCCTGCAGCTCAAGACGGGCCAGATCGACGCCGGATACTTCCGCCGCAAGTTTGGCGTCGAGATCCTCGATGAATGGCGCGACGCCTGGCAGGACCACGTCGACGAAGGGTACGTGACGATTGAAGGGGACCGGGTGACGCTCACTCGCGCAGGCCTGCTGCGCGTGGATGGGCTGCTGCCAGCCTTCTTCGAGCCCGAGCACCAGGGGGTTCGCTACACATGAGCGACGAGCTCGTGTTCATGATGGGAAAGTTCGCCGCGAAGTTTCCCGCCGATCGCCAGTACGCTCGCAACCACATGTGGGCTCAATTGCACGATGAAGGGTTCCGATTCGGTTTCTCAGCCTACGCGGTGCGGCTGCTGCAAGACGTTTATTTCCTTGAATGGTCGGTCGATTCGGGGACACAATTGAGGGAACGGCAAACCATTGGAGCAATTGAAAGCTCGAAGGCCGAAAGCGAGCTGTACAGTCCCATGGCCGGCCGGCTGACCAAGTTCAACGAAGAGCTGCTCGCCGACCCGTCGACGATCAACGTCGACGCCTACGGCGGCGGATGGCTGTTGGAGATGCAAGGCGACGGCGAGGCCCTGCTAAGTCCGGCCGAGTATCTGGTTCATTTGGAGGCGGCGTGGAAGGTGGCGGAACGAACGATTAAGGGACAGGTCAACGAGGAATAGCAGGGCGCAACAGAAATAGAGTAGCAGACAGTAGGCAGTTGGAAGAACATGGCAAAGAAACTCACGGTCGTCATTTCGCAGGGACAAAGCGCCAATCCTCAAAAACGCAAGCTTGAGGAGGATCTCGTCTCCGCACTGCTCTTCGAGCGTGGCATCGAGGTGACCGTCGTTCCACACCTGTACGATCTCGCCCCGGATGGCACGGGGATGCTGTGCTTGCAGAGCATCCCGGGCGACATGATCGTGCTGAGCTGGCTCTTTCCTCGGGCTGCGCACTGGACGCTTGACCGCAACAACATCCACGGAAAGGTCGGCACGACATTGCTCGTGGCCGAGAGTGACGATGACGACGAGGATGAAGACCAGGCTCTGGCGGCGGAGAAGCAGCGTGTGCTCGACGGCCGACCCGCGCCGAGCCGCACGATCTATTGCCTGGACCTGAAGGTGAAGGCTGAAGTCCAGCCCTTCGTCGACGAGATCCGTCGAATCCAGGCCGAAGCCAGCGTGCAAACCGTCAACCTGCTCGGCGCGTTCGGCAGTTCCATTCCTTTAGCCCCCCGTGAACACACGGGGGGCGGCCCCGTTAACGATCCACCACTTGAAACAATCGCTACCGCTGCTGAGGAACCGCCGCAGCCCGTGCGCGTCGCGGAAGAAACCGGCCGCCGCTGGTATCCGGTGATCGATTACAGCCGCTGCACGAATTGCATGGAGTGCATCGACTTCTGCCTGTTTGGCGTGTACGGCGTGGACCGGGCCGAGACGATCCTCGTCGAGCAGCCCGACAACTGCCGCAAGGGCTGCCCGGCATGCAGCCGTGTCTGCCCTGAGAACGCGATCGTCTTCCCGCAGCACAAGACGCCCGCGATTGCCGGCAGTCCCGACGGCGCGGTGGCGGCTTTGAAGATCGACTTGTCGAAGCTGTTCGGCGCGCCGGACGCCTTGCAGGTCGCAGCGCTGGAGCGCGACGTCGAGCTCGTGGCCGTCGGCCGCGACGCCGTGGGCATGACCATCGGCATCCCCAAGCGCCAGCCAGAGCGCGCGAAGGGCCGACGCGACGACCTCGACAATCTCATGGACGAGTTGGACAAGATGGAGCTATAGCGACGCGGCAATCACGCCGCGCCGACGGGCTCGCGCGCCGACGGGGCTTCGCCGAGGTGGGCGTACGCCCCGAAGTCGTTGAAGAAGTGCTTCTTGATGAAGCGATAGACAAAGCTCTTTTCGGGCACCTCGCTGCCGGGGGCAAATTGCGAGGGGCGAGCCTCCATGGCCTCCAGTTCCGCGAGCGCCGTGCCGCGGGCCGTGGTGTCACGGGCCCCGTGCCGCTCGACCAGCTCCTTGAGCAGGTCGGGCCGCTCCAGCACGATGCAGCCGCGCGTGCTGCGGGCCGCCAGCTCGCGGAACTCACGCAGAAAGCCCGACCGCTGGAACGTCTCGCGCAGCGGCCGCTGGTCGTGGATTGTCTCCTTGGCAAACTGCACAATCGGGCACGGTTCGATGTCGCCCCAGGGACTCACATGGTGCGTGAAGCCGGTAGCGGCCGGGCAAAGGGCCTGACCGCGGTCGTCGTAATAGGCGTCCACCACGCCGATCGGCTTTTTGACCCGCATCTCGACCACAAATCTGCGGGCCCGCAATTGCTGCTCGGGCGTCAGCGCAAGCTCGGCGTGCGCTTCAGGCCCGACCGGCCGGTACGTGTGATACCACATATAGAACACGCCCATCTCGATCAGCCGATCGACCCAGGCTTCGGTCAGCAGGTCATCGATGTTGGTCTGGCAGAGGCTCGTGCAGACGCCGGTGAGCAGTTTGTTTCGCAGGCAGGCATGCAGGCCATCCAGCGTGCGGCTGAGCACGTTCAGCCGGCCGCGTCGCTCATCGCTGATGATCTCGCTCCCCTCGATGCTCACCAGCGGCGTAACGTTGCCCAACCGCCGCAGCTCGCGGGCCAGCTCGTCGGTGATTAACTGCCCATTGGTGAAGACCTGAAAGTAGCAGTCGGGATGGGCGGCCAGGATCTCGATAAGCTGGGGGTGCATGAAGGGTTCGCCCCCCAGGATGCCGAAGAAGCTGTTGCCCATCTCCTTGGCTTCGTTGATCGTGCGATTCATCGCCGGCACGTCGATCGTCTGCTGCGGCGCAGCCACATCGACCCAACATCCCTGGCACCGCAGATTGCAGCTGTTGATGATCGACAGGTAAAGAAATGGCGGGAAGAACTCGCCGCGTTTGAGGCGCTGCTTGTGCTTCTGAACGGACCGCATGCCCTTGACGCCCATGTTCCAGGCGAGCTTCCAGACCAACCGCTTGTCGGTCTCGCGAAGCACACGCTGCGCCATTCGGAGATACATCGGGTGGTTCAGAGTTGGGAAGGTGGGGGATTTTGGAGTGCCGAAACAGTATAACCTAATACCGACCCGTGCGGCATCCGCCTCGCTTGCGGTTTCGCGGTTACGTCGTCTTCGCCTCAACCCGCGCCGTTACCGTCGTCGAGATCCCCCCGCGCGGCGTGAAGGCCGCCACGAGCTGCATCCACCGCGGCTCGACGGCGCCGGCGACGTCATTGAGGATGCGGTTGGTGGCGTGTTCATAGAAGATGCCCTGATCGCGGAACTGCTGTAAGTACAGCTTGAGGCTCTTTAGCTCGACACACTTACGGGCCGGCGAGTACGTGAATGTGAGCGTGCCGAAGTCGGGCTGGCCGGTCTTGGGGCACACGGACGTGAACTCAGGGCACACAATCTCGATCGTGTATTCCCGCTCGGGGAATTGGTTCTCGAACGTCTCCAGCACCGCCTCAAACCCACCGGCCATAAGCGCTCCTTTTCCTTGCTAACCTATTCTGGCATGATGAACGGTTGTGCAAAAGGGGCATGTTGGTGTGCATTCTTGGTGGGTTCAAATGCCGAAATCTGCGGTGGTTCTGCTATCCGGCGGGTTGGATTCTGCCACGACGGCGGCCATCGCCCGAGCCGATGGATTCGAACTGCACGCGCTGTCGATCGACTATGGCCAGCGACACCGGTTTGAACTGGAGGCGGCCGCGCGGGTGGCCAAGTCGCTGGGCATCGACGACCATCAAACGCTGCGGATCGACCTGGCCCAGTTTGGGGCTAGCGCACTAACGGCCGATATCGCGGTGCCCAAGGACCGCGCGTCCGAGGCGATGTCGAGCGGCATTCCCATCACTTACGTGCCGGCCCGCAATACGGTCTTTCTGTCGCTGGCCTTGGCGCTGGCCGAGGTAAGACAGGCGGCCGACTTGTTCATTGGCGTGAATGCGGTCGACTACAGCGGCTATCCCGATTGCCGGCCGGAGTACATCTCGGCGTTCGAGCGGCTGGCCAATCTGGCGACCAAAGCGGGAGTCGAGGGAACGCTGCGGTTCAAGGTTCACACGCCCTTGATCACCTGGACCAAGGCGGAGATCATCCGCCGCGGCACGGAGCTGGGGGTCGATTACAGCCTCACGCACAGCTGCTATGACCCCGACCCGGTTGGCCGGCCTTGCGGACGTTGCGACGCTTGTCAGCTTCGGCTGAAGGGTTTTGCCGAAGCGGGGTTCACGGACCCTGCGGTGTATCAGAAGTGAAAGTTGCCGAGATCTACCGATCGGTCCAAGGTGAAGGCCTGCTGACAGGCACCGACAGCGTCTTCGTGCGCACCAGTGGTTGCAATCTGCGCTGCTGGTTCTGCGACACGCCGTACGCCTCGTGGTCGCCGGAGGGCGATGATCTGTCCGTCGATGAGATCCTGGAGCAGGTCGATGAGCACGATTGCCGCCACGTAGTGCTGACCGGCGGTGAGCCGATGCTGCACGCCGAGATTGTGCCCCTGGCGGCGGCCCTGCACCAGCGGGGCAGCCACATTACCATCGAAACGGCCGGCACGCTCGACTTGCCAGTCGCGTGTGACTTGATGTCAATCAGTCCCAAACTCAGCGGCTCTGGGCCGATCGCGGAAAAGCACCCCCGCTGGCATCAGCGGCACGAGCGCTCAAGGCATCGGCCGGAGGTCATTCGCCGCTTAATCTCGGGCTATGACTATCAATTGAAATTCGTGGTCGACACGCCGATTGATTGCGAGGTCGTCACGGATTGGTTGGGGGAATTTCCCGAAGCGGACTGCCGCCGCGTCTTGCTGATGCCGCAAGGTACGTGTGTCGAGGACCTGGCCCGACGCGAGGAATGGCTCGTGCCTTACTGCCGCGAGAACAGCCTTCAGTACTGCCCTAGGAAGCAGATTGAGTGGTACGGGCTGGCGAGGGGGACGTAGTTGGCGTCACGGGCCGGCGCTGCGAAGGAGTTCACCAATCGCGTCCATCGCGGTATTTAGCGAGGTTACGGCCATCTTGAAATTCGTATGGGCCGAGACTTCGGGCTGAATGCGGACGAACTCCGCAGTCGCGTCGCGGAGTTTGCTGTACTTCTTATGTGCCAGCTTCAAATACTCCGTCGCATCCTGGGCGGTCCAAGCCGGCCCGAGTGCCAGGCAGTAGTCGTACAATACGCGCACGACGTCCTGGAGGTCGTCCGCCTCCTCGGCTTCTTCCGAGTGCTTGAGGAAGGTGCGCACCACCCAGACGTGACTGAGTTGGGCGTCGATGCGGCGCATGGCCTCTTCCGACGTCATGGCAGGCTCAAACGTGCGGCGCCGCCGGCTTGTGTCCGGCCTTGGGGGCAAATATCAGCACCATCACCGCCCCGGCCGCAACGGTCAGCAAGCCCAGGAAGAAGAGCACGGATGGCTGTGCGAGATTATGGGCCACGAAGATCGATGTCAGCGTATTCACGACCGGCGCCCCGCCGAACACCAGCGGCATCACATACACGGGCTTACCGCCGAAATTGAAGGCCAACACGATTCCCAGCGCACCAAGCGCACCCGCTGTACCGCCCCCCAGGCTCCAAAACGTGCCTTCTGGCGTGACCTTGCCGTGATCTTCAATGACCGTCAGCAAACCTAACGGGACGAGTACCGCGACGACAAAGTACGCCAGGCCGACACACAGAAACGGCCTCAATCGGCTCCCTTGCATAGCCATCTGGCCTTTGTGCAACACCGGCCCGTATACCCCCCAGGAAAGCGCCGTGAGCAGCACAAATCCTAAGACCTTGGCCAACTGTCCGGCAGGAATGTCCTGAGCCGCCTTGGCTGCTGGGCTGAACAATAGAACGGCGCCGGCGCCGCCGACGACCAGCGCAAGCCCGACCAGAAATTTTGGGTTGATCTGCCGAAAGGTGCCCGACATCCACATCGTGAGCACCGTATTGACGACCGGCGCGCCGCCAAACACGAGCGGCATGACATAGATCGGGCTGCCCTGATTAGTAAATGCCAGGATGATGCCCAAGGCCCCAATCGCGCCGACGGCTCCAGCCGCCAGGCTCCAAATGGCGCCCGCCATGGTCCATCGGCCGGTCTCGCCCCGCGCCCGCAGGAGCAGGCCCGGCACCAACACCGCAATCAGGAAATAGGCGATGCCTACACAGATGAATGGCAACAGATGGCTGCCCTTCATTCCTGCCTGCCCTTCGCGCATCAAAGGCCCGTAAACGCCCCAACTCACGACGGTCAAACCGATCGATGCCAGGACCAGGGGAAATGAATTCATGGGAGAAGGGGCCAAAGGCGGGAAGATGGAGGGCGGTCGCGGTGCGAGTATAACACACCAGATCGCACGCCTCTAGGCACCGCGAGCGGTCCATTAAACGCCGCAACCCGTCTCGGCCAAATGAAAAGGCCGCGGCGTTCCGGTGAGGGATCGCCGCGGCCTAAGAAAGCAAACCTCTCGTCAATTGCGACGGTGGAGTCGCTGCGAGAAGAGCGAGATCGGGCTGTGCTGTGCACAGCCGTGTTGATCCAGGCTCACGCAAAAGGGTTGGCACCTCCGACGGAATTCAAGGCGAGAGGCTTGTATCGCTTGCCAATTCGGACCGACTAAACATCGGCGTTTCCAGCCGCCTGGCTTACCGATAACTTTCCAATTCTACTCTCGAAATGGGCGGCGGCCAAAACTTCGTTCACCTGCCCCCTCATTTTTCAAAAGATTCTCTGAAGTCAAGCGGACAGGTCCCGATTCACCGGAAAACTCCTGCTGCCACAACGCATCGACAGCAGCCGCCAGGTTCTCAGGCGTCTCATATGTTCCGGTGGCAATCTGCTGCCGAATCTCCGCAATTCGGACGTCACGATCAGCGGCCATTGTGCAAAACTTCCTTGCAATCTTCATGCCGTGCAGTCATTCGAAGCTTATGTCAACGATGCCTGAGAGGCAACCGGTTATGATCCGATCGTCGGTTTACCGTGCTTTTGTCTACCCCCCTGGTGTCGGCGGCTGGGTTTGAGGCACAATAGCGTTCTCCAAGACGAAGCGACGAAGGAGCTGAGATGCGTCGTGCCCTAAGAGGTTGGATTGTGGCTCTGCTCGGTTGCACGGCTTGCGCGCCGCAACTCTTGGCTGCGCCCGCCGAAGACCAGCTTCCGCCGGCCCTCACGCATTACAAGGGGCGCGAGATCGCTCAGACGATGCACTTCGAGGGAGCACCCTGGCTCACTCGAGAATCGCGCGACCGCGAAGAGGATTGTGTGCGGATGCTCGACGGTCTGCACCTCAAGCCAGGGCAGACCGTCTGTGATCTTGGCTGCGGCAACGGCTTTTATTCGATCCGGATTGCACAACTCATTGGCCCTACCGGCCGCGTATTGGCTGTCGACATTCAGCCTGAGATGCTCACAATGCTCCGCGAGCGGGCCAAAGCCGCTGGCGTAACGAACATCAAACCGATCTTGGGCACGTTGGTCGATCCCAAGTTACCGCCGGGAGAGGTCGACCTGATCCTGCTCGTGGACGTCTATCACGAATTGTCGCACCCAGAACAGATGCTGCAGGCGATGCGGCGAGCGCTCAAGCCGGACGGACGGCTGGTGTTGGTTGAATTCCGGCTGGAAGATCCGGCAGTGCCAATCAAGCTGCTGCACAAGATGAGCAAGGAGCAGATTCTCAAGGAGGTTCCGCCCAACGGTTTCAAGCTGGTGGAGCAATACGACGAACTCCCTTGGCAACACGTGATGTTTTTCCAGCCCGACCGACCGTTAGCCAAGACTCCCTGAGTAAAGCATGCCCAAAGGACCAATGACGCTTCGGGAGTTTGCCTTCCGCGTGGCTTTGCCACGGGAGCTAATCCTGGGAGTTTTGATCAACCTGGTTATCATGTGGCTGATCTTCGGCGGCCAAGAAGCCGTTCCCCTTCTTGGTTGGTTGTCGGTCATGGCGGTTGTTGCGCCGGCCGCGTATTGCAGCTTGGCGTTTCCCACGTTCTTCGCGATCGCCGAGGGGGTCAAGCGGCGCACCAAGGGGAAATCGCCACCGCCGCTTGATCCGAAGTTCCGCTGGATCTGGTTGGCCTGCTGGCGGGCTTTTTGCCGAGGAGCGCCATCGTTGGCCATCGGCGTGACAGCCGTGCTCGCACTGGACCATTACTATCCGACGTTAACCGTCCCCGGTTGGGTCTTCGTGGTGTTTGTGCCGCTGATTGCGACCCCGATCGGAGCGCTCGTTTTCATCCGCACTTTACTCAGCACCGAGCGGCTGGGAAAACCTGCTGGCATTTCTACTACGTCGGAGTGATAATGACTGGGCGTTTGCGTACCGGCGCTTGATTTTTTGGATCGTGCAACTCACCGGAGACGCGTTCCATGAAACGCCTTTCAGACGTGATGTTGAACCGGCGGAAACTCGGGCAGGCTTCGCTCGCGGCCGCCTTAGGAACTAGCATTCCAGGCTGGTTTAGGAACTTGGCCTCGTGTGCCGAACAAGCGCGAAGCGCTGGCACGCGCCGCAAGGCTTGCATCCTGCTCTGGATGGACGGCGGCCCCAGTCACCTCGACACCTTCGACCCGAAGCCGGACGCTTCCTCCGACTTTAGCGGCGCCTTCGACGCCATCGACACCACCGTCGCCGGAATCCAAATCTGCGAGCGATTCCCAGCGATGGCCCGGCAGATTCAGCACTGCGCTCTACTTCGCGGGATGACGACTGAGGAGGCCGATCATGGCCGGGCTCGAATTTACATGCACACCGGCTACAAGCCGGGCTTTGGCGGCGTTTCGTATCCGAGCTTGGGCTCGATTGCGTCGGCCGAAATCGGTGACGAAGGCGCGCCGGTTCCCAACTTCGTGACCACGGGGACGCCGCTCAACAAGTACGATTTTGTGACCGACCCGGGCTATCTCGGACCGCGGCACGCCGCACTCGTTCATTACGACCCGAGTCGGCAGCTTGAAAACCTCGAGCCGCTGCCCAGCGAAACCGAGTTCCGCCGGCGAGAGAGGGTGCTTCGCGAGATGGAAAGCCAATTCGCGCGCGACTATCGATCCCGACCCGCCGCGACACACCAGGCCGTATTCGACCGGGCGGTTCGGCTCATGCGATCGGCTAACTCTCAGGCCTTCGATATTTCGCAGGAGCCGGACTCAGTTCGCGAGGCCTATGGGGACCACGAGTTTGGCCGTGGGTGTCTGCTGGCGCGGCGGTTAGTCGAGGCGGGCGTTACGTTTGTCGAGGTGTACTCGGCCAACTGGGACACGCACGAACAGAAGTCGGCAGACGAAGCGTCGGCATTGATGCCGCACATCGACCGCGGCATGGCCGTGCTGATTGCCGATTTGGCCGACCGGGGCATGCTCGACGACACGTTGGTGATCTGGATGGGCGAATTCGGCCGCACCCCGCGGATCAATCGCAACGGCGGCCGCGATCATTATGCGAAGGCCTGGACGACCGTGATGGCGGGGGCGGGCATCCGCGGTGGGCAGGCGGTCGGCCGAACCGACCGCACCGGGGCCGATGTCGTTGACCGTCCAGTCTCGGCGATCGACTTTATGGCCAGCATCTGCCAGGCCTTGGGGATCGATGCCAAGAAGGAGCTCAACACCCCCATTGGCCGTCCCGTTCAGCTTGTGGCCAAAGACGCCACGCCCATCGCTGAGCTATTTGGCTCATAAAGCCGCGACCGGTGGTCGCGAAAGACCGGATGGCAAAAAAGAAAAAGAACCGCCAGTTCCGTGCCGACTTTCGCAAGAATCGCACCCCCAAGGCTCGTGAGACGCAATGGACCCGGCAATTTCATGCCGAAGGGGCCGATCCAAAGGACGAGACAGTTCACGGCGAACGGGTCAGCGGCAAGGGGAACCTCACTCGCAAGCGGACCGTCCGTGGTATTGCCGTTGATAGCGACGCGACCGGCCAGAATGTCCTGCTCGAAGTCGACACGTCCACCTGCCGCCAGGGACGCGTGCTGAGCGTTCACGGGCTGTCAAGCACTGTTGAAACCGACGACGGCGCCCACTTCAAATGTGCAACGCGGCGAATTCTCAAGACGCTTGCGACCGACCAACGTCACGTCGTGGCGGCTGGTGACCGAGTGTGGTTCCGCCCTTCAGGAACAAACGAAGGCATCATCGAACGGATTGAGCCGCGGCACGGCGTGCTCAGCCGTACGAGCCGCGGGCGCCAGCACATCCTGGTGGCCAATGTCGATCAACTTGTCATCGTTACCAGCGCTGCCGAACCCTATTTGAAGCCGAACCTCATCGACCGGTTTCTTGTCACTGCTGAGAAGATGGCAGTCCGCCCCTTGTTGTGCATCAACAAAGTGGACCTGGTCGATATTGCTACGTTGACGCCGTTGGTTGGGGTTTACAGCCAGATGGGCTACCAGGTGTTGCTCGTCAGCGCCCAAACCGGACTCCACATCGATCGCCTGCGGCACCGGCTGGCCGATCGTCAGAGCGTCGTCGCGGGCCAAAGCGGTGTCGGAAAATCATCCCTCTTGAACGCGGTCGAGCCGGGACTGGGGCTGAAAGTGTCGACCGTGAGCGAGGAGACACAGAAAGGTCGCCATACGACCACGACAGCCCGTGTCCTTCGATTGGCGACCGGAGGTTACGTCGTTGACACGCCGGGCGTTCGGCAGTTTCAGCTCTGGGACGTGATCCCCGAGGAGGTCGCCGGGTATTATCGCGATATCCGGCCGTTTGTGAGCCGATGCCGATATCCAGACTGCACTCATGCCCACGAGGACGCCTGCGCGGTCAAGGACGCCGTGGCCGATGGCTGGCTGGACGCCAGGCGGTATGAGAGCTTTCGGCACCTGGCCGAGGGAGAAATGGAGTGAAGGCAAGGTGTACAACGCCTCCGCGGCGGTAAAAAAGGCGCAAATGCGGCAGTTTAGTCCGCCGATCTTTGGCCCGCTCCGCCGGCGAGCGTATACTTGACTGGTCGTGCGTGGGACGTTGACGGGGCTTAGCTAAGAGAAAGGAAGGTTCCTCAGAACGTGACTGAAATGCAACGCTCTGGCGGCGTTGTGAGCGAGGCGGCCGTGCTCGTCGGTGTAATGCTTGACGGGCGCTGCTTCGCAGAAGAGCCGCTGGAAGAGCTGACGGGCCTGGCGCAGACGGCCGGAGCCCACGTGGTGGGCCAACTGACGCAGCGCCGCGAGACGCCCGACGTCACCACCTATCTCGGCAAGGGCAAGGTCGAAGAGCTCCGCGTGCTAGCCGAAGCCGCTGATGCCGACGTCATTATCTTCGACAACGATCTGAATCCGGCCCAGACCCGCAATCTTGAAAAGGCCACGGGCGTCAAGGTGCTGGATCGCACCGAGCTGATCCTCGACATCTTCGCGCACCGGGCCCAGACGCACGAAGCCCGCCTGGCGGTCGAGTTGGCCCAGTTGCAGTATTCGCTGCCGCGTTTGAAGCGGCTGTGGACGCACCTCTCGCGCATCAAGGCCGGCATCGGCATGCGCGGCCCTGGCGAGAAACAGCTCGAAGTCGACCGCCGGCTTGTCGAGAAGAAGATCCACGACTTGCAGGCCGAACTGGCCGTCATCGAGCGTCGCAAGGCCAGGCAGGTTTCCGCCCGCCACGACCGCATGACCGTCTCGCTCGTCGGCTACACCAATGCCGGCAAGAGCACCTTGCTGAATACGCTCACTGGCGCTAACGTGCTGGCCCAGAACAAGCTGTTCGCCACGCTCGACACGCGGACCCGCCGCTGGCAGCTTCCCGGCTGGGGGCCGGTCTTGTTGAGCGACACCGTTGGCTTCATCCGCGATCTGCCGCATCACTTGATCGCCAGCTTCAAAGCCACGCTCGAGGAGACGCGGCAGGCCAACCTGCTGTTGCACGTTGCCGATGCGAGCAGCCCGGCCGTTTATGAGCAGATTGCGGCGGTTTATAGCGTCATCGAGGAGCTTGGCATCCAGGCCAAAGACACGCTGCTGGTGCTCAACAAGATCGACGCCGTGGAGGGTCGCGGCAAGCTCGACGCGCTGTTGAGCCGCTATCCGAACGCCATGCCGGTCAGTGCGCGCAGACGTACCGGCTTGGACAAGCTGGCGGGCGCGGTGAGCGCGGCCTTGAGCCATAACTTCCTCGACGTTGACATTGAAACGGGGGCGGAAAACGGCCGTCTGCTGGCTTACCTGTCAGCCAATGGGGAAGTGCTGTCTAAGCAATACTCCGATAGTCGCGTGATGATTCACTGCCGAATCGCCGAAAAGCACCTGCGGCCGATTGTGGAGCAGGGAACTGTCGTTCGCCCGCACCGCAACGGCGCTGTATCGCAAAACGACACCCATGTTGAAGACGTGGCGTAGTGAAGTAGTCGCCCACCACCTCGCGCCGTGAGTTTCCCCCGCTTGCGGTTTAGCGCGTCGTCGGCAGACCATCGACTCTCAATACACGTTCAATGCCGCATTCACCCGCCGGCGCCCGCGTCGCAATCACCGGCGCCTCCAGCGGCATTGGACGTGAGTTGGCCCGAGAGCTGGCCAAAGGTGGGGCGCGGCTGGTGTTGAACGCCCGCCGCGAGGACCGGCTCAATGAGCTAGCCGCGGAATTGCGAGCGCTGGGCGCTGAAGTCGCCACGGCTCCCGGCGACGTGACAGTGCCGGCCACGCGCGAGGCCATCATTCAGCAGGTGGAGTCGGCCTTCGGCGGGCTGGATGTGCTGGTGAACAACGCCGGCGTTGGCGCCATCGGCCGGTTCGACCAGGCGTCGCCCGAGCGGTTGCGGCAGCTCATGGAGGTCAACTTCTTTGCCCTGGTCGAGATGACACGGCTGGCCCTCCCTTTATTGAAACAGGGTCACCGACCAATGCTGGTCAACATCGGCTCGATCCTGGGCCATCGCGGCATCCCGCTGCACGCCGAATACTGCGCCAGCAAGTTCGCCCTGCGGGGGTTCAGCGAGGCGCTGCGGGCCGAATTGGCGGGCTCCGGCGTCGGCGTGCTGGTCGTCAGCCCCGGCACGACCGAAACCGATTTCTTGGTGAACGTGCTCGAGAAGCCTGCCACAATGCCCTGGAACGCCCCTCGGGGGGCCTCTGCCGCGGTCGTCGCCCGTGCAGTCGTCCGGGCCATCGGCCGCCGGAAACATGAAATCGTTCCCAACAGGTACGGCCGGCTGCTGGTTTGGCTGAACCGCCTCTCACCCCGGCTGGTCGATTGGTGGATGCAGCGGATGCTGTGACCTCGTTGTTTTCGCTGGCTATAAGCAGCCATTCCGGCAAAACGGTTGCCTTCTTTGGGGTGACTCGGTTACCTTAATGGTTGCTGTCCCTCCTTCGTCCATCCCGCCCCACCTGATCTGCCGGAGCATCGCCCCATGTCTCATTTGTCCCGTCGTCGCTTCCTCGAAGACTCCATGTTTGCCGCCGCGGCGGCTGTCGCGGCCGGTTCGGCCACGAGCGTGTTCGCCGTCGAAAATCAAAGTAAGAGCGCCAACGAGCGGCTCAGCGTAGCAATCGTCGGCGTCAACGGCCGCGGCAAGAGTCACATCGCTGGCTTCGGCAAGCGTCAGGATTGCGAGATCACCTACATCTGCGACGCCGATGAGAAGGTCGGCATGGACCGCGTCAAGGACATCGCCAAGAGCCAGGGCCGGGCGCCCAAGTTCGTCCGCGACATGCGGGAAATCTTCGACGACAAGTCGGTCGACATCGTCAGCACCGCAACGCCCAACCACTGGCACGCCCTGTGCAGCATCTGGGCCATTCAGGCCGGCAAGGACGTGTACGTGGAAAAGCCGGTGAGCCATAACGTTAGCGAAGGTCGGCGGATCGTCGAGGCCGCTCGCAAGTACAACAAGATCTGCCAAACAGGGACGCAGTGCCGCTCAATGCCCGCCACACGCGACGCCATTGAGTTCATTCGCGCCGGTAAGATCGGCGACGTGAAGCTGGCCCGCGGCTTGTGCTACAAGAAGCGCGGCTCGATCGGCGACCGCGGCACCTACCTTGTTCCTGCATCGGTCGACTACAACCTGTGGGCCGGCCCCGCGCCGACCAGCCCGCTGACCCGGCCTAAGTTCCACTACGATTGGCACTGGCAATGGGAATGCGGCAACGGCGACCTGGGCAACCAGGGGATTCACCAGATGGACGTCGCCCGCTGGGGCTTGGGCGTCGACACCATCGGCAAGGGTGTCTTTAGCTACGGCGGCCGAGTGGGTTACACCGACGCCGGCGAGACGGCCAACACCCAGGTCTGCTGGTTCGACTACGGCGACAAGCGGCTGGTGTTCGAAGTTCGCGGACTTCCCACCAAGGGTTACGCGCTCGCCTCGAAGCTTGAGGCGGCCGGCGATGGCGGCGGGGCCACGGTTGGAAACGTGTTCCACGGCAGCCAGGGGTACGTGGTGATGACCGGCTACAATGCCGGTGCCGCCTTCGATCTCGACGGGAACAAAGTCCAGGAGTTCAAAGGGGGCAGCGACAACCTGCACTTCGACAACTTCATCGCCGCGGTCCGCAGCCGCAAGCACACGGACCTCAACGCTGACATCCTCGAAGGCCACCTGTCGAGTGCGCTGTGCCATCTGGGGAATATCTCCTACAGGCTCGGCTCGCGGGTCGCGATTGCCGAAGCCAAGAGCCGAATGCAAGGCGCCGAGGCCAAAGAGACGTTCGGCCGCTTCGCCCAGCACCTGGCCGACAACCAGGTGCCCGATACCACCGAGATTTCGCTCGGCAAGCAACTCGCGATCGATCCGGTGAAAGAGACGTTCATCGACAACTCGCCCGCCGACGCAATGCTGACGCGTGAGTATCGAGCCCCGTTCGTCGTGCCCGCCGCGGGGCAGGTGTGACGATCGGCCGTTGAATTCCGTGACACGAACGACCGCAGCCCCGGATTGAAACCCCGGGGCTGCTTTCTTTTCAGCTTCACTGATGCCCGACATCGCGCCGCACGTTCTGTACGAGTCGGGCCCGTGCCTGGTGGTGCTCAAGCCGGCTGCCGTGCTCACGCAGGCGCCGCCCGGCATCGACAGCCTTGAGGTCCAACTTAAGGCGTGGCTCAAAGCCCGGGAGGGCAAGACGGGCAACATCTACCTCGGCGTGCCGCACCGGCTAGATCGGCCGGTCTCAGGGGCGATGGTCTTCGCCCGCCACGCCCGGGCCGCGCGGTGGATCTCGCACCAATTCGAGAACCGCCTGGTGCGTAAGGTGTATTGGACGTGCGTGAGCGGAGTCGTCGAGCCGGCTGAGGGGACGTGGACCGACCACCTCTACAAGATCCACGGCAAGCCACAGACCGAGGTTGTTGCCGCCGACCATCCCGAAGGCCGGTTGGCCGTTTTGCATTACCGCACGCTCGGCCGGACTGCGTTCGGCTCGTGGCTGGAGATCGAGCTGGAGACAGGCCGAACCCACCAGATACGAATCCAGGCAGCATCGCGCGGCCATGCGGTGCTGGGCGACACGCTTTATGGGTCAAACCTGCCCTTTGGCCCGGCTTATGTCCACGAGCGGGAGCAGGTCATAGCCCTGCATGGACGGCGGCTGGAGCTCCGTCACCCGATGACGCGCGAACCAGTGGCCGTCGAAGCGCCCCTCTCAGCCGAATGGCGACCGCTGGAGCTGCCGCTGGCCGATGCGGACTTCATCCAGTAGCAGGCATGCTCCGCATGCCGTCGCTGCGTCTGGTTCGACTCCCAAACCGCTACCCGGCCGGCACGCGTTGTCTGCCGGCACTTTCGTCAGTTCTTCGGCTGGACTCGCGAGCACTTCTTGCACCGCGTATAGCGGCGATTGATGGCGGACCCGCACTTAGGACACCGCAGGGCCTTCCGTTTCTTGACCAACGCCGTACGGGGACGAACCATGACTACCTCGGAGCGATTGAATTGATTGCATGAGAAGCCAATCAAGGTACCGCCCCTGGGCCACTTCCGCAACCTCGACCGCGCCTAATGCGCACCTTGGAAGTGATTCCTAAAAGGCATTACTACCCGCATCTCGTGACTTTACGTGGTGAAGCGGAACGAATACAAGTCGGCTTCCTCGAGCTCAAAGCGGACTCGGACCGGCTGATTGGCAATGGGTGCCAGTCCGCCGCCCATCCACATTACTGTATGATCCGTAAAGTCGCCGGCGATTGGTTGGCAGTCGCTCAAGGCAAAACCTGGCAGCGGCTTGCCTGCGGCGTCCTGGAGTTCGACGCGCGAACCTCCTTTGCTGGCGATGTTCAGCGAGAGTTTCGCTCCTTGGAAGCTCAGCGGCCTGGTGAGAAGCGTTCCTCCCGCAGCACCGGCACGAACCGAGACAAACCCATCAGTGCGATACGCAAACCGCCGCAACCGGCTGCCTGGTCCCGTGTAGTACGCTTCTGTCGCATAGACGGATACCTCGCGGTCGTTGCCTGGCAGTTGCAGCAAGCCACGAGCCATGTAGTTGCTGCGGTTGCCCCCGCGATCCTGGGGAGCGGTAATCGGAATCAGAGCCTCGTTCCACCGCCGGAACCGCACGGCGTCGCGACTACTCATGAACACCGGCTCGACTTGCTGAGTCTGTGGTTGAAAACGCGTGGGAAACCCAATGAGCAAATGCGGGGCACGGAAGTATGGCATCACGGCGTTGGTGTAGAGATGCTCATCCGGCGAGTCGATGTATGCCAGGTCAGCCTGATGGTCCCAGTGGATAAAATCCTTCGAAGTGGCGGTACGGATGGCCCGGACTTTGTTCGAAAAGATGCGCCAATAAGCCCGATACTCACTCCGGACGGCGTCAAAGAACGCCAGGTTCTGGGAGTCAAACGCACCGGCCGTCAGCACGGCGTTCTCGGTAACGAGTGACCAACGGAGGCCATCGGCCGATTTGCAGGCGCGCAGGCACGACTTTTTCTTGCCGTCGAGCAAGGTCGTTCCCCCAGCCAGCGCCTTGTAGCGGGCGTCCACTGCGCACGCGGGATTGTCGTCTTTGAACGGCGTAAAGTTGTGGGCGCCTTCGCCGCCCCACACGATATTGTTTTCCTTCGAGCCGTCGAACTCGACCAGGCCGAGTCGTGGCTTGTCAAACGTCAAGCCGTCGCGGCTCTCGGCGTAGCAGGTCAATTCCCGGTGCGTCGGCTGCTTCGCTTGCTCGTCAAAGTGCGATCCCCGGTAATAGGCTCGGTAGCGATCGCCGTCCTGAAACAACGTGAAATAGGCCGACGTATTCCCCTCCCATGGCGCGTCGCAGATGAGGGCGACATCCCTCGGCTCCGGCTTGTGTAGGGTCAACTCGGCGCCGCGGAGGCTGTCGATCAGAAAGTCGTCGACGAAGAGCTCCCGCCGCGAGCCGATGGCAATCGGCGTGTTATCGGCGGATCGATCGGCCGCCCAAGTGGTTGCTCCCGCGGCGCCACCGGCGGCAATCGTCAGTGCGAGCGCCTCTCCTAGAAACGTGCGACGGTCAACAGTCGGGGAACGCATGGAATCGTTCATGGTTGTCTCGTTGAAGAATCCAGTGCCGCCCGGGCGGCGTTTCTGCGGAACGCGAGTCTATCACGCAAGCTTGTCAACGTACACTTCTTCGCCACCGGCAGTTGTGCCAGCGATTAGTTCCTTGGAGAATGTGCAAGTCATCCGGCCGTTAAATGATCGAGACAATGGAGATGCTCAGCGATGCGAGTACGCCGCCTGCTGCATGTTTTCATAGCGATGGCCGGGCTCGGGGCCGGCAGACCGGCGGCCGCCGAACGCGTGGAGCTCGTGGCGGGAGGCGAGCAACCGGTCGCGGCGCTCCCCGCCACCCAGAGCAAGCTCGATAGACCCTTCGGGATTTCGTTCGACCAACACGATCAGGCGTTCCTGGTCGAAATTGCTGGTCACCGGGTGCTCAAGATCGACCGCGCCGGAATCTTGACGCAGATCGGCGGCACAGGGATGAAGGGCGAAGCAGGAGACGGGGGGCCGGCGCTGCAAGCACAATTCAACGGAATGCATAGCCTGGCCATCGCGCCCAGCGGTGACTTATACATTGCCGACACCTGGAACAACCGCGTCCGCAAGATCGACGCACGGACCGGCGAGGTCAGTACGGTTGCCGGCACCGGCGAGAAGGGTTTTTCCGGAGATGACGGCCCCGCCAGGGAGGCGCAGTGCGGCGGTGTTTATTGTGTGGCGCTAGACCCGCGCGGTAGGCGGCTCTATCTCGCCGATCTCGATAACCGCCGCGCCCGGATGGTGGACTTGTCGACCGGTGTCATCACGACGATCGCCGGAAATGGCCAGCGCGGTGTTCCCGAGGACGGGGCAGAAGCCCGCTCGGCGCCACTCTACGATCCACGAGCGGTGGCCGCCGATTCCAAAGGCAACGTCTATATCCTCGAGCGGTCGGGACATGCCTTGCGGGTGGTCGATGTGCAGGGAAAGATTCGCACCGTGGCGGGTGATGGGCAACCCGGCTTGTCGGGCGACGGCGGCGATGCTCGGCAGGCGCGTCTGCGCGGCCCCAAGCACATCTGCGTCGATCAAAAAGACAACGTGCTAATCGCCGACACCGACAACCACGTCATTCGCAAGTACTTGTCCGGCGCAGGCCAGATCGTGCGCATCGCCGGGTCTGGGGAGCAAGGCGACGGCGGCATTGGTGATCCGGCCGAACAACTCCAACTAAAACAGCCGCACGGAGTCTTCGTCCACAAGTCTGGCACCGTTTATATCGTAGACAGCGGTAATAATCGCGTGCTCAAGCTAGTGAAATAGCAGTTACTTGCCGCTATTGGATTGGCAGCTTGATCTCCAGCTTCTCGCCGTCGCGAAGGACGGTGAGATTCATCTTGTCGCCGGGCTTGGTCTGCTGCGCGATGCTGGCGAGGAAATCACCTTCTGTCAGCCGATCCGTCCGGCCGTTGATCGCGACCAGCACGTCGCCCAACTTGAGGCCGGAGTTCTTGGCCGTGGCATGAGGTCCGTATTGCCCCAGGTATTTCACGCGCAGAGCCAAGGCCGTTTCGGCGAGTTTGGCCTTCTCACGATCCGCGGCCGACATTTCATCCAACTTCAGTCCGCCTGCCATCCGCCGCAGGCCCCAAGACGTGGCCCGCCAGCCGATGTCGTCTCGCTGCCGCCAGCCTCTATCGAGCGTGAGCGTGAGCGGCACGGTCTGTCCCTCGCGCAGAACCTCAGCTCGAAGTGAGCCGGTCTCGCCTGCGTGGTGCAAGACCCATTGCACGTCAGCGATCGACAGGATGGGTTGGCCTTCGAGCTTCACGATCTCATCGCCGGCGCGAAACCCATCACGCGCGGCCGACGAACCAGCGATGACGCTCTTGGCCTTAGCCTTTTCCTTGGGATCGAGCACGAGGCCGAAGATCTTCGGATTGGGATAGGGGTACAACACCTGATCTGGAACGGGCTTGCCGGCCGCGCGGTGGACGTCCCTCAGGGCCTCGCCCACCTGGTGGCAGTGGATGCAACTCTGGACTACCTTTCCCTCGTAGTCGAGCTTGGACGTGTATTTACCTTTGAGAGTGGGAAAATCCTCGGGCACCTTGACCTCGGAGGCCGGACCCCGTTTGGCGGCAAAGGCATCCTTGTTTTTCGGATACTCAGCGTGCAGGGCCAGCGCGGCTTCCAGCGCCTTGCCGAAACCTTCCAACGACACGTCATTCTGGGATTCCGTCTGATGCGACCGCGTACCGTAGCGGCCGTAAATCGTCAGGTCGGAGTTCAGGAAAAATGCAGCCCAAGACTGGTCGTAGTCGTATTGAAACTGCGAGAGGTCGAGTCCATTGGCCTGTACGATCCGCACGCAGGCGAACTTGTCGAGCAAACTTCGTACGGCGGGATCGCGCTCGACCACCTGCTCATCCAACTGGGCACAGGCCTCGCACGGAATGCAGCGGAATACAACCAGCAACGGCTTGCCGCTTTTTTTTGCTTCCTCGACGCTGCGCGGCAGGTCGTTGTAAATCCATTCGCCCTGCGACTCGACCGCCGTCTTATCCTTGCGAACCTTGGTCTCACGCTCACTCGGCGGAACCGCCATTGCCACGTCACAAAGCGCCACGCCACACACTGCAACCCATGCCAGCAAACTCATCCGGCCCATGATCCTCTCCCTATTTGTTTGTTGGTGAGACAGAAAGAATGGCGTGCGACGTCTGAGGCGCTCGTAAAGATCCCGTGTCGATGCCGGCAATTCTAATGTCAATGCTGGCCGGCGCTCAATGTCCAGCAGTAAGGAGGCTCAGAAAGCCTAACCGTGGAACCGGCAGCCGCACGAATGGCAGCGGTAGGGCCGCATAAAAAACAGCAGCCAGAACCAATCCCCCCAGCGGATGCGGGAGATCTGCACATTGCTATAGACGCAGTCGGGGCATTGCACGACGAAAGGGGAACTGTAGCCCATAACACACCTCCCGAGGAAGTGGATGGCGGGCCAGATCAGCGGGCGCAACCCAAGGAGGCTGGGTCTGATAATGAGGAGCCATTCCGTGACTTGATGCCTCATTGTACCTGAATTCTCCCCCTCCATAACCACCGTGACGGGTTATCTTGGGGTGGAACCGCTCGGACCATCTGTTGGTTTTTGCATCTTGGGCTGCCGCGCCTGTGGCATTTGACACGTACCGGGGCCGCTCTTAGCCTGGAAAAACAACGGCTGCCGCACGCTCGCCTGGGCTTTCCGCCATGCATATGCAGTACAAAGTCGACGCTGACGACGCGCTACGGCTGCCGTCATTCCTCGGCTTGTATCTGCTTACAACCTTGGTAGGACTGCTGGTTCTGGCCGACCTCGTCTGCGGCTGGCTAGGGCTCGAGGCGTGGCGGAATCCGTTCGGCGTGAATCTCGCCCTGATGGCGGCGGTGATCGGCGGGGCGCGAATCGTCTACGGGGCCTTGGTCGCCTTGCTCGAAGGCCAGGCCGGGGCGGATCTGGCGCTGGCGGTCGCGATGGTAGCGGCCATCGTGCTCGGCGAATATTGGGTCGCCGCCGAGGTCGTGCTCATCGCCATGGTCGGCGAGTCGCTCGAAGGACTTACCTTCTCAAGAACGCACCGCGAAATGCGACGGATTCTCGAATTGCGGCCGCGGGTCGTCAGGCTGCGTCGCGATGGTCAAGAAGTTGAAGTCCCCGTCGAGGAGGTGCGGGTAGGTAACACAGTCATCGTCCGGCCGGGCGAGCGGATTGCCGTCGATGGCCACGTGCTCGCCGGTCGCTCGGCGGTCGATCAGAGCACGCTGTCGGGCGAAAGCCTGCCCGTCGACAAAGCGCCCAATGACCCCGTCTTTGCCGGCACACTCAATCAGTTTGGAGCGCTCGACGTGCAGGCCGAGCGGATCGGGGACGAGTCCACGCTTGGCCAGGTGATTCAGCTCGTCGCTAATGCGCTCTCGCGCAAGGCCCGGGTCGAGCGTCTCGCAGATCGATTGGCCAGGTGGTTTCTGCCGTTCGTGCTCACCTGCGCGGCGCTTACGTTTGCGGCGACGAACTATGTGGCATGGCAGGCTTTCAGCCGCGGCCTGTCAACAACCTGGAACTGGATGCCGACCTTGGCGGTGCTCGTGGTCACTTGCCCCTGTGCGCTCATCCTGGCCACGCCGGCGGCGACGATGGCGGCGCTGGCCTGGACGGCTCGCCGCGGCGTGCTGCTCAAAGGGAGCTACGCACTTGAGCGGTTGGCCGGCGTCCGACGACTCGCCTTCGACAAGACCGGTACGCTCACCACCGGACAGCTTCAAGTCAGCGACGTTGCCGTCCTCGACAGCTCAATCGACGCAGATCGTTTGCTGGCCTTGGCGGCCGCCGCTGAGCAATCAAGCGAACACTTGATCGCGCAGGCGGTCGTGCGAGCGGCGCGTGCTCAAGGGTTGCCGCTGCCGGCTGTCGACGAGTTCCTCGCTCTTCCCGGAGCGGGAGTCTCGGCGCGACTGTCGGGCGATCCACCGACCCAATTGCTCGTGGGCAACGCCCGATTGATGCGCGAACGCGGAGTTGATTTCTCTTCCGAAATCGAGCCGCAATTGGCACGATTGGAAGCGGCGGGCCAGACGGTTCTGCTGGTGGTGCTCGGCGGCAGAGTTCAAGGCGCCATCGGCGTACGCGACACGGTCCGGCCAGAGGCGGCCGCCGTGTTGCGCGATTTGCGGGCCAACGGCATCGAAGAGATTGTGATGCTTACCGGCGATCGACCAGGCGCAGCGGCGCAGGTGGCCCGCGAGGTTGGCGTCGATCATTTTGAAGCCGAGCTGCGACCGGCGGAGAAGGCGGCGTGGCTGGCGCGATGGCGCGACACACGTGCCGACGGTGAGCATCACGCGTTGGCAGGCATGGTTGGGGATGGGGTGAACGATGCGCCGGCTTTGGCCTCGGCCGACGTCGGCGTGGCGCTCGGCGGCGTCGGTAGCGAGCTGGCTGCCGAAGCCGGAGACGTGGTGCTGATGGGCCAGCCGCTCACACCGTTGCCAGGGCTGCTGCGGCTTTCGAAGCAAACCGTTCGCGTGATCCGCCAGAACATCGTGCTGTTTGCGTTCATTGTCAACTTTCTGGGCATCGTGCTCACGGCCTGGATCATGCCCCAGTGGTCGACGGCCTGGGAGCGGAGAGCCCCCGTCGCGGCGGCGTTATTTCATCAGCTCGGTTCGGTCCTGGTTCTTGTGAACTCGATGCGACTGTTGTGGTTCGAGCGCTGGCAGTCGAGCCGGCTGGGACGACTGGAAAACGCGCTGGCCGCCTGGCTCGATTCGCTCATCGGTCGCCTCGACATTGCGCGCGCCGGCGGCCGCTGGCTGTGGGCGCGGCGCCGGCCGATCGGGCTGGCGTCGGCGACTGCGGCGATCCTCGTCTATGCGAGCCTGGGCTTGGTGGCTGTTGGACCGGATGAGGCGGCAGTGGTGCAACGTTGCGGTCGGTATCACAAGCTGCTGGCTCCGGGGTTGCACGTGTGCCTTCCACCGCCGTGGGATCGGGTCACGCGACACAATCCGGACCGTGTGTTCACGATCGAGATCGGAATGCGGTCCAAGCCGACGCCGGCAGCGAGCCAAACGGCCGTCGAATGGAACAATCCGCATCGACAGGGCTCGTTCGAGCGTGTGGAGGACGAAGCTATTTTGCTCACGGGCGACCATAGCCTGGTCGAGCTCGGCGCGGCGATCCAGTGCCGTGTGGTCGATCTTCCGGCCTGGCTTTTCACGATTCGCGAGCCCGAGGCAATGCTTCGCACCCTAGTCGAAGGAACCATCCGCGAGGTCGTTGCGACGTTTCCCATGGTGGCTCATGGTGAGAACCCTCAGTCTGGACGGGAGATTTTGACCACCGGCCGTGGGGCGCTAGAGGATCAAATCGCGGCCAGGCTGCAGCAGCGGATCCAAAGCTACGGCCTGGGCGTGGAAGTGGTGCCCGGTGGCGTCTGTTTGGAAGATGTGCATCCGCCGCTGGATGTTGTGCCCGCATTCCGTGATGTCTCGAGCGCTTTTAAGGAGCGCGGCCGGCTGGTGAACGAAGCCGACTCCGACTATCGGCAAAAAGTCATCTCGGTGGCCGGGCGCGAGGCCTGGCAGGAGCTTTCCCAGGCGGATGCCGAAGTAACCGACGGTTTGTGGCTTAAGCTGCGCGCGCATGTTGAAGGGGAAGCGGCCGCAGAGCTGCTCGCCGCCGAGGGCTTCGCCATCGAGCGGCAGAACCTCGCGGCTGGCGAGGCAGCGCGATTCATTCAAACGCAACAGGCGCAGGCCGCCTTCCCCGAGCAGACGCGTTGGAGATTACATCTGGAAGCCACTAGCGCCGCTCTCGCCGGCAAGAAAAAGCTGGTGCTTGATCCAGCCAGCGGCGGCCGGCGACATCTGTTGTTGGGTCTGCCGAACGCCGCGTCGGAACCGTTACGACGCTTGCTGGGCAGCCCTCCCATGAACAATTCCGAGCTTGATCGCGAGGAGTAATACGCAGCATGTCCACCGGCAACTACAAAACGCGCCGCCAGCGCGACGACGACGATCGGCCGCCGCGCGATTTGGGCGCAGCAAGGCGGCTGGGAGGCATCGCGCTGTTGGCGCTGATCGCATTGGCGCTTGTGCGGAGCGTATTTTTTGTCGACGAGACGGAGTATGCGGTCGTCACGCAATTCGGCAAACCGGTACAGTTTCGAGCGGACGCCGGGCTGGGGCTCAAGTGGCCGTTTCAGAGTGTCTGGCGATTCGATCGGCGGCTGCATGTTTACTCACCGCCCGGCCGCGAGATGCTCACTGAAGACAAGGAAAACCTGAACGTCGAGTGGTACATCTGCTGGCGGATTGCGAGTCATGATCTTGTTCCTGGCGAGACGAAGCCGGCAGATGGAAATAGCGTCGACGTCATCGAGCGGCGAGTGCGGCAATTCTTACAGTCCGTGGGCACGGTCGACACGGCCAACCGCCGGCTCGAGGAGCGCGTTCAAGCCGCGATTGCGGCCGAACTTGGACACGTCCGCATGGATCAGATCGTGTCGCTTGAAGCCGGCGCGGTGAAGCTGCCTGAGGCCCTTTCGCAGGTAGGCGAGCGGCTGCGGGCTGCGGTGCTCCGCGAGTACGGCATCGAGCTGGTGGATGTGCGGGTGCGACGGTTCAACTACCCCGAGAGCGTCAAGCCCTCCGTGTTTGCCGAGATTCGTAGCGAACGGATGCGGGTGGCCGAGCAGTATCGGGCAGAGGGACGGAGCAAGGCCACAAAACTCCGCAGCTTGGCGGAGCTACACCGTGATCAGGTGCTGTCGCAAGCGAGGCGCGAAGCGGCCCGCGTGCGCGGTGAAGGAGAAGCGAAGGCCATCGAGACCGCTAACGCCGCTCACCGCCAGGACCCCGCTTTTTACGAGCTGCTTAAGTCGTTGGAAGCGCTAAAGGACATACTCGACGACCAGACGACCATCGTAATCTCGGCCGACAGCCCGTTGTTGCGATTATTGACCCGCGGCTTGCCGCCAACCATGGAACTTGGCAAGCCGCCGCCAGCCGCCCGCCAGGCGATCAGTTCGCCAACCGCGCCGGGAGCGGCGCCATGATTCGCCGGCGAACCGTTTTCTGGCTCGTGGGCGCAGCGTACGCGCTCACGGGGGTCTACCTTGTGCCGCCTGACGAGCAGGCGGTGGTGCGGCGATTTGGTTCCGCGCAAACTCAGCTCCACGAGCCGGGCGCGCACTGGGGGCTGCCGTGGCCGCTGGACCGCGTGGATCATATAAAGCCGCGAGAGACTCGCCAGATCACGCTCGGCGAACCCGACACGGCCAATGGAGTTATGACTGCAGGAGCGACGCAACTTCTGACGGGCGACCGAAACCTTGTAAACGTGAAGGCCACGATTCAGTATAGCATCGCCGAGCCGGCCAGCTTTTTGTTTCGCACCGCGAGCGTTGAGCCGACCGTCCGCATAGCCGCCGAGGCGATCTTGTCTGAGGCGCTCGAGTCGCAACCGGTGGATCGAGTGCTCACGCTAGGGAAGCGCGAGCTCGCGATCGAGGCCGCGCGCCGACTGCAAGCGACCGTCGATCGGTATGGCCTGGGAATCACGATCCGCAGTTTGGACCTGGCCTCGATCGAGCCACCCCCGGAGGTGGCCGAGGCCTTCGAGCGGGTCACCAGCGCTTTGCGACAGCGCGAGCAGGCTATCAACGAAGCCCACAGCTACGCTGCCCGCACGAATGCTGAGACGCAGGGGGCTGCGCAAGGCGAGCTTGACCAGGCAAAGGCCTGCCGCGATCGAATCAGCGGGCAGGCCCAAGGCGAGGCCGAACGGTTCGGCAGCCTGCTGACCGAATATCGCCGGCAGCCATCCTTGACATCGACTCGGCTCTACCTAGAAACACTTGCCGAGGTGTTGCCTCGCTTGAAATCCAAACTTTTCCTCGACGATAGCGCCGAGGTGGACCTCAGTATCCTGCGCGAGGAAGCGCCGCCGAAGAGATGAGCGCGGCTAAGGGCTGCGGAGCCAATTGGCGGCAAAGTTCATGGCCGACGTTTTCGTGGGAAAGATCTCGATGGCAAAGGCCGAGCCGGCTTGTGCGGCCGCCGAGAGAGTGCCCAACTCCTGTGCCTGCCATTGCTTCACAGACGCAGGTGAAACCGTCACCGTATAACTTCGTTGGACCGACAGGCCGATTCGTTTACTAAGCATGCACACGTAGTGCGTCATATTCTCGATCGGATCGACATAGGGCAGGCGTTGCAGGTGGGCGATCATTTCGCGTTCCAGCCCGGCGAAGTCGTTGCCGAAATGCTTGATAAACAAGTCTTCACCTTTTGAGCTGACGGAGGCTTTTTCCAGCGGACCGATTTTGCTCACGTCGGCCAGGTAGGCAAAAAACTTTTCCTTGCGCCGCTCGGCCAAAAAGTGCGACAAGCCCCACGCGCAGGCATAACCCAGCGACTCGAGCGTCTGGGCATTGACGGTCGATTTGACCAATTCACCTGGCGCGCTGCTGGCCGAGTTTTTCCTTAAATGCGTGTCCAGGCTCTTCATCCGCAGGTCGTTGACCAGGCCCACGCCCTTCCAACGCACGCCCTTGTCAAAAGACGTGGGGGAAAAATACTCGGGCAGACCTTCGCTGATCCACATCGGCCAGCGCGACAGCCGCTGCTGGACGCCAATGTTGTGCAGAATTTGGTGCGTCCCCTCGTGCGCAATGGTGCTGATTGACTGCTTGAGCGCAAGCTCGGGGGCCATCTCCGCCAGGTCCGATTGCTCATACATCACGACCCAATTCGTGACGCCGCTGTAGTAAGCCACGACACTCGTGTCTTTATCTTTGAACAGCGCCGCGCTGAATTCCTGCCACTGCTTTCGCGTGCGGAACATGATGACGACTAGCGGCGTGGCCGGGTCGCGAACGTCGATCTTCTGCCGTTTGCAATAAGCGAAAAGGTTGGGATACATCGTCTCCAGAATGCGGCTGGTGCCCTGGTAGAAGGCTTCGCTGGAGTTGGAGACATACAAGAAGCGCTTGGTGCTGCGGATTTTGAAACCCGGGAATTTCTCAGTGAGCTGCTTGGTGAGCTGCTCTTTGGTGTGAGGCTGAAATGGCCGCTCGGTGAGTGTCGCTTCAACCGTCGGTACCGACGTCAAACGGCCGTCAGGCAAGAGCACGACAAACCGTTCACCCACCTCCAGGTGAACATTCGCCACGATCGGCGTCCCGTCCGATCCCTTGACGAGCACACGCCGGCCATCCGCTGGGCTGACTGTCCCGTCGCCCAGGATAATTCCCATCTCGGCCGGGTCGAGTTGCAGGACTGGAACCGGCGCATCGCCATCCGGAGACGTTTGCTGGGCTCGGGCTTCGAGCGACAGGCAAGAGACGACGATGGCTAAAGCGAGCAGAAAAGACGAGCGCGCGCAGGAAAAAAGCTGCCTCGACATGGAAAGGTCCTTCGGTTGGATAGTGCCCGAGCCGGACGGCAAGCGACCAACATTTGCCCCAGGCTTTGGCCAAGTCTGCGACCGGCGAGTTCGCCCCAAGGTGGGGTTTGCTTAATGAGGACGCGCAATGGGTGGTAGGGTATATCGAGCATAGCAAAAAACCACCAAAGTCAATCAAAAACTTGTCAAATCTGCCAACCGCCCACGGCCATATCACGGCACCGGCGTAAACACCGGTGTCCCGTATTCGACGGGCGGAACCGCAGCACCGACGCGGGCCATTTGCGAGATCCGCCACCGGTCCGACTCGCGGCGGAGCGTGACCAGGTGCTTTTCGTTGTGCCGGGCGTAGAGTCGCTCCAGCACGAGTTTCATCTGGTCGAGGCGGTCAGAACCATCCCGTTCGCTGGCGATCCCTTTTAGCCCCGCGATGCTCGTCTTAAGCTGCTCGGCGAAGTCGGCGGCATCGAATGGCTGCGACGATGGCCCTTTTGCCTGGATGGCGAGCTCATCGCGCATTGCCCCTGTGAAGCAATCCAAATAGGCGGCCACGTCTCCGCGCTGCGCGGCGGTGACCATTGAAGTAAGACAGCTCTCGGGCGTATCTGCGGCAATCAGTTCCGAAGCCGCTTCGCTTGGCTGACGGCGCGAGTAGGCAGCGGCTGTCACAAGCAGGACGACGGCGAACACAGCGGCGATGATGCGGCGAAGCATGGCTGCTCGCGTGAGAATTCAAAGACGCGCTAAACCGCAAGCGGACGTGGATGCGGCCCGATGTGGCATGCGTTCAAACAACAACTATTGCCCGCCGCTGGCTATGTTGACCCAGATTGGGCTGGCCCAGGCCACCTCGCCATCCTCCTGAAGAACGCGAAAGTAGTAATAGTTTAATCCCGGCTTCGGCTGCATGTCAGTGAAGGTCACGTCGACATCGGCCTTGCGCGGGTTGCCGGTGTAGATGTAGGCCGCATTGCGGATCAGATCGACGCGATCAACCTTCCCGGTACCACGAACGGTGAGCTTCAGCGTCGGGTTCTTGGTGGTTGAATACTCCTGGCCCATGAAGTGGCCATCAGCCTCACACGAGACAATCATGTTGTCGGTGGCCCCGTACGTCTGCCGCTGGTGCATCGCCTGAAGGATCTCGGCGCGGTCGATCTTAGGCGTGTAGACCAGCGAGTAGCTGAGGTGCGTCGAGCCGTGATCGCTCGACGAGGTAACCCCGAGCCGATAGCCCTTTCCCCAGGCGTTCCACATCAATCCGGCTTCCTGAAAGCCGCCGGGGGCGGCGCTTCGCGGCTCGCGGTCGATGGGATGCACGCGCGGGCCGCCGAGCGCCTCAGAGCTATTTCGCGCGCCTTGGTAAATCTCGACGACCGGCTCGATTTGCGGGTCGTTGTCGCGCCAGTCGGTGCCCATCGTGTCGGTGGCACTGGTGTGCGAAATGGCCAGGCCGCCCGTGCGATGGAGGAACTCGTAAAGGAGCTTCGTGTCGTTGTCGAGCACGTCGCTGCTGACGCCCGGGAATACGCCCTGCGAGCCAAGCTTAGTCTGGAAGGGAAACACGGGCACGCCGCGATAGGCGTGAAACACGTTGCGGTGACCGTTGGGAAACTTGACGCTTCGCTCGTACCCGTACAAGGGCACGAAACGCGGCGGCAGATAATACATGTCGGCCGACTTCTGAGTCAGCCACCAGTGGTAGGCGTAGTGGCCGCCCCCTTGATGGTCGGTCAAGGCGCCGAAATCCATCGCCGCTACGTCGATCATGTAACGGTAGAAATCGAGGAACGAACCGTCGCCAAGTGGGCCGACATCCCAGCTCAGCTCGGTGTGCCGGTGCAGGTCGCCGCGGACGATTTGGTGCGGCACGCCACCGATGTCCAGTCGGTGCGACTGGACCATCTTCACCTGTTCGGCTTCGCGGGCCACATCATAATCACGCGCCCCCTGCGGCGGTTCTGGGACTTGGTAGGGAGACAATTCCGGCACGCCCGCGCGTCCCTCGGGCTTGGGCAAACTGGCGACAAAGCACCGATCCTGAATTGGCTGGTGATAATCGGCCGCGGTGCGCATATCGCCTGAGTAGGCTACATGCAATGTGCCGTCCGATCCGACGATTTGCCGGCTGAACACGCTGATGCGGCCGTTGCTTAGCGGCAGCTCCTGGGCGCCTTGCCAACCGTCGGCCGAAAGCCAGGCGACGTTCTCGGTCCAGTAATGCTTGTTGCCACGGCGGGCGTTGGCAGCAGCGGCCTTCGGCGGGCCGATCCGAACGCCACGGTAGCGAAGCCAGACACGGCCTTCTGCGTCGGCCGCCAGACCCGCGCCGGCCGTGCCGCCACCGATAATGGGCGGCTTCTTTTCCAAGCCTTCGGGCAGGGGCGTCTCGGGAAGCTTGTTCAGCAGCGGCGCGGAGGAAAGCTGACCGTTGTGATACACGGCGACCTTCACCTCGCGAGAACTGCCCAGCCGTGTGCCGACATCACGATTTTCAACCTTGAGCCAGTGCCCTTGGTCCTTGCCCCACAACCAGCCTCCCTGCTCCCAGGCGAGCCATACGCGCCCATCGGCTGCACAGGCGACGGTTGGATGAGCCTCGTAGTAGCGACTGGTCGCCACGGGCACGATCGGCCCGACCTCATTACCCCGGACACTGGTGAGAAACACGTCGTAGTCGCCGTTGCGGTAGCTGTCGAAGGCAATCCACTCGGTCCCCTGCGCGTCGATTGCCAGTTGCGGATACCAGTCGCTCGCTGAGCCGGTCGTTACCGCGACAGGCTTCGACCAGGCGTCGCCCACGAGCCGACAGAGTTGAATGTCGCCGTTGTTCTCAGGATGCGCTTGCCAGACGACGTGAATGCCATGCTTGGCGTCAACCACCACGTGGTGATTAATGTCAGGCCGCGGATCGGTAGTCAGACGGACGATCGGCCCCCAGTCCTGGCCGACGAGAGCCCGTGCGTACAGGTCCCAATTGCCGGTAGTGCGCTCCGTGCGTCCGGTGTGCTCGCTCCAAATAACCCATAATCGGTCTTGAGCGTCGACGGCCAACTGTGGCATCCAGATGTCGGACTGCGCCTCGACCAATGGAACGTAAACTCGCGTCGACCAGCGGCCTTTCTCAAGCTGCTTGTGTAAGCGAATCTGGTCGTGTCCGTCGTAGTAAGCAGCGTAGGCGGCATACAGCGTGCCATCACTCGATTGGGCCACTGAGCAGAAGTCGTCGTACGAATCACCGCTGGAAAGCCATGGGCCAGCAGCCTCGGCTGGGCGAGCATTTGGGTCGTTGGCAACGGGATGATCATCGGCCTTGGCTTGGCCACTCGCGGCCTGATTCTTGGCCCGCTGGCCGAGCTTCTTGGCTTTAGGCTGGGCTTGGTCCGCTTGCTTGGTGGGACCTGCGGCATCTTGAGCGGGCGCCAGCGACGACCACGCCCAAAACCCGACGGCCACCCCGCAGATTGCCCACGCCAGCCAAGGCCATCGACGTTTCATCGCCGGTCTCCTCGTGAGTGCGATTGCCCCTTGCACGTCGCAGCGCTCTAAAGACGCTGCGGGGAGGCCTTATCGTAGCCGATGGCGATGCGATTGGAAGCATATTGCGCCGCGTGGACGAACCGCGGCGGGCAAGGTACGATTTAGGGCCTGGTGGGATTTGGGGGCGGCGCGGCCTGTGCTCATAACGCCGGCTATCGCCGTTGCGTTGCAGCGGAGAGAGTCGCGGGTGCGGCGCCGCTCGCCTAAGAGAACGAAACACTATGCTGCAAGAGCGGTTGGAGCGGCGCGGCCGCAACGCGATCGAGCGATCCGTCGCTCGGGCCACTCTCGCGGCCATCGCCCGCTTGATCAGCGGCGCGAGCGTCCGCTGGATTGACTCACAGCCCGACACCAACCAGCGGATCTACTTCGCCAACCACACGAGCCATCTCGACGCCTTGGTGTTGTGGTCGAGCCTTCCGTCCGCCGTGCGTGCAGTGACCCGGCCCGTGGCAGCCAAAGATTATTGGGAGAAGGGGTGGGTGCGGCCTTACCTGGCACAGTACGTCTTTGAGGCCCTGCTGATCGATCGCAAGAACATCAAGGTCCACCAGAGCCCGATCGACCTGATGCTCAAGGCCATCGGTGACACGTACTCGCTGATTGTGTTCCCAGAGGGCCAGCGCAACACGGGCGCCGAGATTCAAGAGTTCAAGAGCGGCCTGTACTATCTGGCCAAGAAGCGGCCCGACTTGGAGCTGGTGCCGGTCCATATCGACAACCTCAACCGCGTTCTGCCGCGGGGTGAGTTCTTACCGGTGCCGTTGTTGAGCTGTATCACGTTCGGCCCGTCGATCTGGCTGGAAGCCAACGAGACCAAGAACGACTTCCTGAGCCGCGCCCGCGAAGCGGTGAAGTCGTTGAAAGAACAATAATGCCTGAAAGCATGACCTTTGCGATGGTCGGGACGGTGCTGGCCCTGCTAGGGCTGGCGACCGGCGCTGGTCATCTGCTGAAACGGCAACGCGACGTCGGCCTCGACGCGGCCATTATCGAGCAGTTCAACCTCCGCATCCGCGCCTGGTGGCTCCTATGCGCGGCGCTGGCGGCAGCGTTTCTGGCTGGCCGAATCGTCACGGAGATCCTCTTCGGAGGGCTGTCGTTCTGGGCTCTCCGCGAGTTCATCACGCTGACTCCCACCCGCGCGGCGGACCACCGCACGCTGTTTTGGGTGTTCTTTGTTTTCACGCCGCTGCAATATGTGCTCGTGGGATTGGGTGCGTATGAACTTTACAGCATCACGATCCCCGTTTACGGCTTCCTATTCATTCCGGCGCGGGTGGCGTTGGCGGGCGACTTCAAGCGCTACCTGGAGCGGTGCGCCAAGATCCAGGCGGGCCTGATGATCTGCGTCTACTGCCTTAGCCACGCTCCGGCACTGTTGACGCTGGAAATTCCCAACTACGACAATTCGCGACTGCTGTTTTTCTTTGTGCTTGTGGTCGTGGCCGGTGATGCCTTTTGCTACGTCAGCGAGAAGCTCATCGGCAAGCACCAGATCGCCCCGGCTATCAACGCGCATCGCACTTGGGAGGGCGTGTTGGGGGGCGTGGCCTGCGCGACACTGTTCGGCACCGCCTTGCACTGGGCTACGCCGTTTGTCGGAATGCCGGCCGGCGTGCTGGTCACGGCCGGCATGTCGCTAGCCATCACCACCATGGGCTTCGCCGGCGGGCTGACGATGTCGGCCATCAAGCGCGACCGCGGCGTAAAAGACTACGGCACGCTGGTCGAGGGGCATGGCGGCGTACTCGACCGAATCGATTCGATCTGCTTCGCGGCGCCGGTGTTTTTCCACTTCACGCGTCTGCTCGTGGCGTAGCACGGCCTTCCAGCCAGCGACCCACGTTCATTGTCTCAGCGCAATAGCGTGCCTGCCGACGACGGTCGAGCGTCGTATATGCTGCGAGCTGCTTCTGAGAATGATTCCTTATCGGCGGGGCGGGGCGGATCCGCTTTAGCAGTCGCCGCGCGTTGATCCCACTCGACTAGCACACGTCGCTCGGACGCATCCGACTTGGGAAGCGATCGCGACGCAATCGTTTGATCCATGACCGCCAGCGCATTGTCGGATGGCATGGGCACGCCGGTCGCCAGTCCGTTGCCCGCCGGTGTGGTAGCCATTGCGACGTTATCGCGCGACGACTTGCTCGCGGCGGGACGCCAACTGGCCGGCGCCTTTGCCGGCGCATCGTCCGCGCTTTGGGCTCGATAGATGGACGACACCGCTTCCGTCCGCGGCCGTTTGCCATCGACGGTTGTGTTGGAGGCCAGCGACGTCGCGGGCTTCAACGGAGGGCTGCCGCTCCGCACCCAGTCGAGCCACTTGTTCTGCAAGTCGGCCAGGTCCTTGAAGCCGTAATGTTGGCGGGTTACTTCAATCCATTGCTCCCCGGCTAGTCCGTCGGCCACGAACTTGAGATACTTCTGCTTGCCTCCCTGGCTTAACAGAAAACTGGCCAGCGAATGACCCTGTGCATACAACGGCAAGATGTCGCGCGGGTACTCTTTCATCGCGAACATCTGACTGAATGGGATCCCTCGGCCCGTTCGCAGAAACGCGATCAGCATTTTCTGGTGCTTCTGTTTTTCACTGGCGTGCTCGACGGTGGTGCATGCTCCTTCATCGGCCCAACGGGGCAGCGGTTGGCGGAAGTGAGTTGCGAACACTGTGTGCGTCACTTCGTGCGGCAGCACCGAGTCCAGAATCCGCTCGAGCGGCCCCTGGATGTTCATCTGCCAGCCGAACACTTCCCCATGGTCGAAGATAAAGCTCGTTGCGCCGCCCGCGCCTAGATGATTGCCGATCTCGAGCGTGACGGGGCACGGCTGCGACCAGTTCGGCATCTCCTGGCCTAGCCACTCGATCGCCAGGTCTCGCCGGTATTTCTCCGCGGCCTGACCGACATGTGCGGCGATTTCGGCCGTCGGGGCGTTGACGATGAAATTAGGGGTGCGATGGCTTGCGCCCATCGACACCAGCGCGGCCGCCACAATGGCGACGCGGAACAGGCGAGCATCCATGCTCTGTACTCCAAGATATCCTGTAGCGGGCAGGAGCGATCACATCCATGAGATCGCGCGGGCGTGTCCGTTGCGAGCAAACTCTGGGCCAATGTCACTCGCAACCAAACGTAGTTCTCGTCACAACGACTTCAACATCGCGGCCAGCCCCAGGCTTTCGTCCGTAGCACGGATCTTCCCCCCGCCTGCGATTCTGTGCCATCAGTCGCACAGTCTTGTAAAGGTTGCAAAAAGGTACCCGACGCGTTCAGCTGAGGCTAGAGCGATTTCGCCAGCGATGCTAGCAACGCGGCGTTCGCCTCGGGAAACCGCAGCGATGCCAACTCTTCGCGAGGGACCCAGCGGAATGGAGGACATGGCTCGGTCGCGGGATTCGTCGGCCGTGCGGCGAAGAAGCAGAGCCGCACGCATCCATGCTCGTACTGATGCAACACCTCGGGATATGCCTCGCCGAGCTCAACGTCGAGGCCGGTCTCTTCACGGCATTCGCGTGCCGCCGCTTGTTCGGGCGTCTCGCCCGCGCGGACTTTCCCGCCTGGAAACTCCCAGTATCCGGCCAGCACGGCTCCGCCCGGCCTCACACCCACGAGAAACGTTCCTGCGTACTCGACGACAGCCACGGCAATCGACGTCGGATTCTCCATGACGGCCATGTCATGCGCTCGTCGGTTTCTTCATGGCGTCCAGCAGCCGGCCCGGCGAGCCCATGATGTTGTAGCCGCTGTCGACATGCAGGATCTCACCCGTGATGCCGTCGGAAAGATCCGAGAGTAAGAAACCGGCCGAACGGCCGACCTCGGCGTGCGTGATATTGCGGCCCAGCGGCGCCATCTTCTCGTAGAGTCCGAGCATGTCATCAACCCCCGCGGCCCGCCCGGCCAGGGTCTTCACCGGCCCAGCGCTGACTGCGTTCACCCGAATGCCGCGCGGACCCAGATCATAGGCCAGGTACTTCACGCAACTGTCCAGCGCCGCTTTGCAGATGCCCATCACGTTGTAGCCGGGCACGGCTCTCTCGCCGCCGAAGTAGGTCATCGTGACGACGCTCGAACGCGGCGCCATAATCTCCTTGGCCGCGTTGCACACCGCAATCAGGCTGTAGGCGCTAATCTCCATCGCCAACTTGAACCCCGCCCGGCTAGTTTCAACCGTATCGACTTTCAGATCTTCCAGCGGCGCATAGGCAACCGAGTGTACCAGGAAGTCGAGCTTCCCAAATTCTTCGGCAGCCTTGGTCATCACCACCCGAATGTCGTCGTCCTTGCAAACGTCCAACGGGAGCAGGAACTTGGCGCTGGGCGCCTTGTCGGTCAGCAGAGCGACGCGACGGCGGTTGCGCTGGCGTTCGTCGTCCGGCCGGTCGGGCAGGTGCGTAAACCCGCAGACCGCCCCTTCGCCCATGACAAACTCGGCGATCGCCCAAGCGATTGAGTTGTCGTTGGCGACCCCCAGAATTAAGCCCTTCTTGCCGTCGAACAAGCCCATCGGTCACTCCTTCGTACACGCCCCTCGTTCCCAGAGTCAGCAGGATAACGACTTACGATCGAGGTCACAACGGTGGAAGGTTGCGAGGGAAGATGGACAGTAATTGGCTATTGCAGTATGCTGATAGTTCATAACCAACTCGCAAGCTGGGCTCTGGATTGCGGGTTTTAAGTCCGCGAAGTTGTAGTACCTGCCTGCTCGACCGGCGGCTCGATGCGCTTAGCGCAAGGAGCCGCTGCCTACCTCTCGGTTGTCGCCCACTTTGTTTCGGGGAGCACCTGCCGCTAATGCGATGGCTGATGCAACGCAACTGTGCAGCTCTCGTCGCCGCCTTGGGGTTCGGCCTCTTGCAACCATTGTCCATCGACGCAGCCGAGCCGAAAGACGTCGAATTCTTCGAAGCCAAGATTCGACCCGTACTGGTGGCCCAATGCTATGAGTGCCACTCAGCGAGCTCGAAGGCGCTCAAGGGAGGTCTGCGACTCGACACGCGCGCGGGATGGGCCACTGGTGGCGATTCCGGGCCCGCGATCGTTCCCGGCAAGCCTGACGAGAGCCTGCTGATTCAAGCCGTCCGATATGATCCGCAGTTTGTGCAGATGCCGCCCAACCGCCGGCTGCCGGAGACGGTGGTCAAGGATCTCGAACAGTGGGTGGCCCGCGGTGCAGTAGACCCGCGCACGGAGGTTGCCACAGCGTCATCCCAGAAGAAAAAGCCGGCAATCGACCTCGCCGCCGCGAGACAGTATTGGGCGTATCAGCCGCCGAAAAAGCTTGTCCCGCCGCCGGTCGGCAACGATGCTTGGCCGCAAGGAGCAATCGACCGGTTCGTATTGGCCCGGCTCGAAGCCGCCAAGTTAGAACCCGCGGCAGACGCCGACCGGCGGACGCTCATGCGGCGGCTCTACTTCGACCTCGTCGGCCTGCCGCCGAGGCCTGAAGAAATCGTAACGTATTTGGACGATAACTCGCCGAATGCCTACGAAGCCCTCGTCGATCGACTGCTCGCATCGCCCGAGTTCGGCGAGCGCTGGGGGCGACACTGGCTCGATGTGGTCCGCTACGGCGAATCGCTGACGCTCCGCGGTTTTGTGCTGCCAGAGGCCTGGCGATATCGCGACTATGTGATCGAAGCTTTCAACGATGATCTGCCGTTCGATCAGTTTGTGCGCGAGCAGGTGGCCGGCGACTTACTGCCGGCGGCGACCCCTGCCGAGCGTCGCCGCCAAAAGCTTGCAACCGCGTTTCTGGCGCTGGGGAACACGAATCTCGAGGAGCAGGACAAGCAGCAACTGCGAATGGACATCGTCGACGAGCAGCTCGACACGATCGGCAAGGCCTTCCTTGCCCAGACGATCGGCTGCGCCCGCTGCCACGATCATAAGTTCGACCCGATCCCCACTCGCGACTATTACGCCATGGCGGGCATCCTTCGCAACACACGGACGGTGCGGCACGCGAATGTGTCGAAGTGGATCGAGGCGCCGCTGCCGCTGGAGCCGGACGAGGAGGCGATCTATGCGAAGCACGACGCCGAAGTGGCGGCCGTCGAGGCCCGGATGGCGCCGGTGCGTGAGGCGATGAAGGCAGCGCTGGCCTCGGCTGACGATAAGGCCAGCGGCGAAAGTCCCGCCGTGCTGGCGGCCAAGGATCTGCCCGGCGTCGTCGTTGATGATAGCCAAGCCAAGGCCATTGGCCAGTGGAAGCCCTCGCAGCACTCCCGCCGCTACATTGGCGACGGCTACCTCCACGACGAGAACCAAGGCAAGGGCACCAAAACACTCACGTTCACGCCCAAGCTGCCGAAGGCGGGGCTGTATGAAGTCCGACTCGCCTACACGCAGGCCAACAATCGGGCCACGAACGTGCCGGTGACGATCTTCAGCGCCGACGGCGAGCAGACCGTAACCGTCAACATGCGTGAACCGCCCGACACCGACGGCCGTTTCAACGTGCTGGGTCGGTTCAACTTCGAGGCCGGCGACCAGGGCTTCATCATCGTCGCTACCGAAGGGACCGACGGCTACGTCGCGCCTGACGCGGCACAGTTCCTGCCGGTCGAGACGTCGGAGACGCTCCTGAAAGAGGCCAAGCGCAAGTTCGCCGACAAGCTTCCGGACGAGGCCCAGCAGGCGGTCGACGCACTCAAGAAGCTGGAGAAAGAACTGGCGTCAGTGAAGAAGCAGGGGCCAAAGCGGCCGATGGGCTTGTCGGTCGAGGAGGAGCGGGAAATCGAGGACGCGCGGATCCATGTCCGCGGCGGAGTACACAACCTCGGCGAGAGCGTTCCTCGTGGATTCCTCCAGGCGGCGAGCTACGAGCCTGCTAAGCCCTTGCCTCAAGGCGAAAGCGGGCGACGGGAATTCGGCGACTGGCTCGCGAGCGAAAAGAACCCACTCACCGCTCGTGTGATGGCAAACCGCGTTTGGCATTGGCTTATCGGCTCGGGGCTGGTGCGAACGACCGATAACTTCGGTGTGGCAGGCGAGCCGCCGTCGCACCCTGAGTTGCTCGATCATCTGGCCGTCAGCTTCGTGGAGCAGGGATGGAGTGTGAAGCGGCTTGTGCGCGACATCGTAATGTCGCGGACGTACCGCATGTCGACGGCTGACAACCCCAAGGCGCTGGCCTCCGATCCGGAGAACCGGCTGATTTGGCGGATGAACCGCCGCCGCCTTGATGCGGAGTGCATCCGTGACGCGATGTTAGTTGCCAGCGGTCAACTCGACCCCACGCGGGGCGGCTCGACCGTCCCGGGGGAAACCAAGGCCGACTACAGCTTCCAGCACACCGGCCACCGGAGAAGCGTGTACCTGCCCGTGTTCCGAAACTCGCTCCCCGAGTTGTTCGACGCCTTCGACTTCGCGGACCCGAGTATGACGACAGGCCGGCGGAATGTGAGCACCGTGTCTCCGCAGGCACTGTTCCTGTTGAATCATCCATTCGTGCAAGAGCAAGCGAGCAAGGCAGCCGAGCAATTGCTGGCAACGACCAAGACCGACGCCGCCGGACGCGTGGACCGGGCGTTTGAGCGCGTGCTGGGCCGATCGCCGAGCGCAACCGAGCGGGAGCGAACGCTGGCCTTTGTCAATGAACTCACGAGCGACGCCGAAGAGAGCAACTACGAAGCCGCCTGGGCGCAAGTCTTTCAAGGACTCTTCGCCTCGATTGACTTCCGCTACGTGGACTGAGATTCATCGCTTCGCGGAAGGCGCGAATGTGGCTGTCATGAACAAGAGAGAGCTGCACATGGCTTATGCTGACGTATCTAATCGCCGCGCCTTCCTGCAGAGCGCGGCTTGCGGCTTCGGCACATTGGCGCTGGCGGGTCTGGCGGCCGAGCAGGCAGCCAGGGCGTCGGAGACGCCACTGGCGGCGCGCCCAACGCACTTCCCCGGCCGGGCCAAGCGCGTCATCTTTCTGTTCATGCAGGGAGGCGTGAGCCACGTCGACAGCTACGATTACAAGCCGATCTTGGACAAGCGTGACGGCGAGGCCCAGTCCTTCGACGATGCCCGCGCTCTAGCCAACCGCGGGGTCCGCGGTGTGTCACAGCGGATCATGAAGCCGCTCTGGAAATTCTCGCAGCAGGGCCAGTGCGGCCGCTGGGCGTCAGACCTTTTCCCGGAAACGCGGAAACACGTCGACGAGCTGTGCTTTGTCCATTCGCTTCACACCGAGGGAATCGCCCACGGCCCTGCCACGCTCTTTCTGCACTGCGGCTCGACGAACTTCGTGCGCCCCTCGATGGGATCGTGGATCACCTACGGGCTGGGCACCGAGAACGAGAACCTGCCAGGGTTCGTCTCGATCAGCCCGTCCAACGGCAATGGCGGACCGCGCAACTTCGGCCCCGCGTTCCTCCCATCGGTGTACCAGGGGACGGCCCTCGGAAAGGCTGGCGCTCCGGCTCGTGAGGCGACGATCCGCAATTTGGCCAACTCCGAACTGGACCGCACTGCACAGCGGCGGCAACTTGAATTCCTGCAAGGCTTGAATGCCGAGCAGGCGGCTCGCCGGCCCGGCGACAGCGAACTCGAGGCGGTCATTAGTTCCTACGAGCTGGCCTGGCGGTTGCAGGAGAATGCGCCCGAGGTTCTCGACATGTCGCGCGAGACGCCCGAGACGCTGGCGCTTTACGGAATTGGCGACAAGACCACGGACAACTTCGGTCGGCAGTGTTTGATGGCCCGGCGGATGTGCGAGGCGGGCGTGCGATATATTCAGGTAAGCTACGGCGACAACAGCGCCAATCCCGCCTGGGACCAGCACTCGAACCTCCCCAAGCATGGCGAGCATGCCAAAGCGGTCGATCTGCCCATCGCCGGTCTGCTCACGGATCTCCAGCGTCGCGGCTTGCTCGACGACACCATTGTGTGGTGGGGCGGCGAATTCGGCCGCACTCCGTACGCCGAGAAGAACGGAACCGGCCGCGACCACAACCCGAAGGGCTTCACAATGTGGTTAGCCGGCGGCGGGTTCAAGCCCGGTTTCGCCTATGGGGCCACGGACGAGTTTGGCCACATGGCCGTCGAAGACAAGGTGCACATTCACGACCTGCACGCCACAATCCTGCACCAGCTCGGCCTGGATCACGAGAAGCTCACCTACCGCTACGCCGGCCGCAACTTCCGGCTAACCGATGTCCATGGTCGCGTGGTCAAAGACATTGTGTCCTAAGTCATTCCCGCCTCACGCGTGAGTTGGCGCACGATCTCCAGCGCTTCGGTCACGTGGCGGTCGGCGGTGAACTGCGAGTTGAACACGTGCCGCACGACCCCCCCGCGGTCGATGACGTAGGTGACTCGGCCGGGAAACAGTCCCCACGTCTTCGGCACCCCAAAATCTTTCCGTAGCGATCCATCGCCGTCGCTTACAAGCAAGAACGGCAATCGTTGTTTGTCGGCAAACGACTTGTGCCGCTGGAGCGTGTCGCCGCTGACGCCGATCACCACCGCGCCGGCCTGAGCGAATTCCTCATAGGCGTCGCGAAACGCGCACGCCTCCTTGGTGCAAATCGACGTGCCGTCCTTGGGATAGAAATACAGCACGACGACGTTTCGGCCTCGAAAGTCGGCCAGGCTGATCGTTAGCCCCGTCTGCGTTTCGGCTGTGAACTCCGGCGCTCGGTCACCAGGTTTAGTCGTGGGCATAGTTGGTCACACTCCATCTGCCCCAGCCCAGGGATGGCAATCCCTGGGTTGTGACGTGCGATCCATTCTAGCGGTCAGGAGCCTGTCACGCTGCGCTCCGCCTGTCGCAAGTCGAGGCGCGGCCGACTAAGATGAAGGCGTCAACTACTTCGACCGCCCCAAGGCATCGACATGGACCTCGCCATCTTCGGCGGCAGCTTCAATCCTCCAGGCCGGCATCATCGCCAGATCGCCGAGGAGTTGGGCCGCCAGTTCGACCAGGTGATCGTAGTTCCGTGTGGGCCGCGGCCCGACAAGCCCAGCAATAGCGATCTTGAATCGGTCCACCGCGCCGCGATGGTCGACATGAACTTCCGCGGTCTGCCAAAAGTCCGCGTCGATCTGTTCGATCTGGAAGCCAATACGTTCACACGCACTCACCAGCTTGACGACCGGTACCAGACCGAGGGAACTCCCTGGCACGTCGTCGGCAGCGATCTGCTTGAAGGGGGCCGTGACAGCGCGTCGTTCATCCACCGCGTGTGGGCGAACGGCCCCGAGGTTTGGCGTCGGCTGCGATTTGCGGTTGTCGACCGGCCGGGCTACGAGCTGGCCGACGCCGACTTGCCGCCGAACCATCGCCGCATTCGCGTTGCCGAGCTGGGCGCAAGCACCGATATCCGCAGCCGCCTGTTTCATCGTGAGCCAGTCGATGGGCTGCTGACGAGGGAGGTCGCCGCCTACGTCGAACGGCACGGGCTGTACCGAGGCGCCCCTGCCAGCCGGCAGGCGGCATTTCGTCTAGGCGAAGCACGCTTTAGCGTCGTCGTCGATGACCGCAATGTCCAGGCCAGGGAACTCGCCGACTCTCTGGCGCCCCATGTCAGCGACGAGCCAGAGTTGATTGTCGTCATCGGCGGCGACGGCACGATGCTGCGGGCCATCCGTCAGCACTGGCGGCGGCGCTTGCCGTTTTATGGCCTCAACGCAGGCCATCTCGGCTTCCTGCTCAACGAGCGTTCACCGCTAGAGGGACTGGAGCAGGACCTGGTGATGGGCCACATCCCGCTTTTGTATGTCGAAGCCGAACGAATCTCGGGCGAGCGGCATTCGGCCGTGGCCTTCAACGACGCCTGGGTCGAGCGGGCTACGGGCCAGGCCGCGTGGCTGCGAGTGAAGGTCAATGGCGAGGAAAGGTTGCCGCAGCTCGTCGCCGATGGCGCGCTAGTGGCCACGGCCGCCGGCTCGACGGCCTACGCTCGCGCGATGGGCGCCCCGCCGTTGCCGCTGAATACGCCGGCCTTGCTGCTGGTCGGCTCGAACGTCCTCAAGCCTGATTTCTGGCGTCCGGTTGTGCTGCCGTTGGATTCATCGATCGAGCTGGCGACACTCGATCCGTCAAAGCGCCCGTTGCATGCCTACATCGACGGCGTGCCGGAAGGCACCGTGCAACGCTTGCAGGCGCGAGTGAGCAACATCGCCGCCGTCGAACTGGTCTTCAGCCCCGGCCACGACCACGCCGCCAAGCTGGCCCAAATCCAGTTTCCCGAAGCGAGCCGGCTGACGTGAGCCTTTTCGTTTTCACCGTTCCCATTCGCAGAGGAAGCCGGCGGAATAGTTGCTGCCGAAGTCGTTCCAACGCAGTCGGGTGCGGTCGGTGTTAAATCGGGCGATGGCAACAAAGTCTTCGCCGCCAGCGGAGTTGTTTGGCTCGCCCGGCTTCCAGTTGGTGTACCGTAGCGGGCTGTCATTGACCCAACGGAATTGGCCTTCGACCGCTTCGTCGGTGAGCCCAATCCACATCGCGAACATCATCGGATCGTTGGGCGGAATCAGCGCTTCAACTTGCTGGGCGAGGAACTCGTTTTCCGCCGCCGACTCAATGCAAGCAAGGTGGCCACCCAACTCCTCGCATCGCCGCCGGGCATCCGTCCATGTCAGTCTCTCGGGGAAGGCCTTGTACCAATGCCCTTGCCAATGCAGGGCGTCCAATGGATGGCGCTTCGTTAGCGCTGGGCCTGCCGTGCGTCGGACCTCGGCAAGCTTGTCTAGTCGCGGCGTGATGCGGACCTGCGACGTGCCCTGCTCCGCCTTTGGCACGCGTTCGTACCACAGCGCCGCGCGCTCCATGAGCATGAGTTTTGCCGGCATCGGCGACTTCTCGGCCAGATCCCACCAGGCGTCGGCCAAATTGAGCCGGTCGCCTGAGTCTCCGGGCGATCTGACGTCCAACTCGGCCGCAGCCCGGAGCGCGGAGTCGCTCCCCTTCACGAGATGCGGCAGCCCTGCGTCCCAGTCGGCCAGGACGAAACAGTGAAATCGCCCCAGCGCCAAATGGGCGGCAGCATCGTCTGGCGCCGACTTCAGTTTCTCGGTCGCGGCCTGGGCGGCGTCCCATTGCTTGCGGAAGTCCTTCACCTCGGTTGTGCGCGAGCGGACCTCTTTCAAGAGCGTGGGATTGGTGATTTTCTGCACAGTCGCTAGCGCCGCATCGTGAAGGTCGCTGGCGATGTCATAGCGGCCTTTCTTCAGCATCCGATCCACGAGCGCCAGAGCGTCTTCGACGATCACCTGCCTCGCTTGCGGCGTCTTGGCCAGCCGCATCACGTCAGCTAGGCAGCTTTTCTCTAGTTCTTGGCTGTTCACGTCGAATCGCTGAGCTAACTCGGCAATGGCCTCAAAGGCCGGCTCGAGCCGGCCACCCTGCACCGCCAGCCGCTGTGCCTCGCTCAATAGCAAATACAACACTGGCGGCTCGACTTCGCGCTCGGCCGCGTGCTTCAGGAGCACCGTCGCGGCAAATCCCGCCTCCTCAGGCTTCCGCGGCTTCGTCAGATCATCGCCAATGAGGGATTGGAATTGCTCACGGGCTTTTTCCAGGGCCTCCTCAGCGGGAATCGGCAGCTTCGATTCGGGAGCTGATGCGGCCTCAGCCAAAGGCCGGGCTGCGGCTTCGATCTCGGCGGCCTGACCAATCGGGGCAATCTCGAACTTGCTGATGCGAAAGCCGGAGTTCCATGCGCCCACGAACAGCCGGCGCGGATCCGGCACGCGCCACTGATTCTGTAGCGAGAGCCGCTTCGGATCGCCGGTCCATTCCATGAACGGTTTGCCATCGACCGCGACTCGCACGCCGTTCCTGCGGACCGTACACACAACAACGCGCGGTTCTGCTTCGGCGAAGACTTGCCCAGCAACCCTGGTTTCGTTCACATTCAACCGCTGGCCATCGATGTGCTCGAGGCCGCTGTAGGTGCCGTAGAAGTTGTCGAACCCGACGACCGCCTGCGCGCCGCCCACGATGATGCCGATTGCCAGAGCATCACGGCCGGAGACTCGCTCGACAGTCAGAGACAAGACGTATTCCTCGGGCGGCTGAAACGGGAGTTGTAGTCGGGCGCCATCCGCGCGAGGGACGACGAGGCCGCCGCTCTCCAGCTTCCAGCTACCAACAATGCCATGGCGCTTCGGGTCGATCATTTTCAGCAGATCAAGTCGGGCAGTAAGCGGCGCCACGGGCGGCGAAGAGATCGGGGGACCTATGGTCGACGAGGGTGGAGGGCTCACGGGAGGAAAGCGGGCCGCGGTCGATAAGGGTGACAACTCCAGCTTGCGGATGGCCATCGTCGTGTTGTGGCTGGTGACGAACAATCGGGTCGGGTCGGGCACAGCGGCGCTGGGAGAGTTCGACAACCGTTTTGGATCGCCGCTCCAGGCGAAGAACTGCTGACCGTTTCGCAACACCTGCAAGCCTGTGCGCCGAATGTGGCACACGACGGTGATTGGCTCGCCGGCAGGTAGGAAGTGGCCGAGAAGCGTGGTCTGGTTCTTATCGAACCGCAGGCCGTCGACCATATCCAGGCCGCTGAAGGTGCTTTTGGTTGCGTCGATGATCACCCGGCATTGGGAGCCGCCGACCACGAGGCCCAAACCGAGGCTATCGACGCCTTCCACGCGCTCCACCACCGCGGTAAGCGAGTATTCCTCGGGAGGGCTATAGGGAATCATGATCCGCGTCATTGGCACCGGCAGGGCCACGACGGACGTGCCTTCACGCTTCCAGGCGCCATTGATGGTGTCGCGCCTTAGATCGATGAGCTTGAGCAAATCGACGGTTTCCTTTAACGGCGGCGGAGGCGATGACGACCGCGGCGCGAGAACCGGCAATGGCGGAGGCGGCACGAGTTGCGGAGGCGTCGTCATAGGCGGATTCGCGGCTGTCTCATCCGGTTTTGCCGTCAATTCGGTCACGTGTTCAGGTTCAATTGTCGCCGTGCCGTTGTCGGCCGCAGTTGCGTCGGCCACATCGCGGACCTGCTCATTGCCGCCATTGAGCAAGACCACGATCGACATGACGATGGCAAGCGCGACCGCCACAGCGCCCCCGCCGACGAGCCATTTGCGGCGATCCGCCACCGGCGCAGCGATCTTCCCGCCCTTTGAGCCGCTGGTGCTGCGCTCGCTTTGTCCGTCGCGCGTCGCTTGGTTGGCGGCTTGGGCCTTGAAGACAGTGGCCGGCCCAGCGACGGTCAGGTTTTGCAGGAAGTTCGTGAACTCGGCGTCTTGTGGGCCGCCTGTCGCGGTCGCTCGCACCGTCGCTTTGGTTTTCGCTGCGCCGGCGCCGAGCGCTGTCAGCTCCTTGACGAGGTCCGCAGTCGAGGCGAATCGCTCTGCCGGCTGCTTGGCCACCATCTTACGAAACACGGTCTCGATCGCTTCGGACACCTCGGGCCGCTTCTCCCGCAACAGTGGGATCGGCTCGCCTCGATGGGCCAGGATCTGCTGTATTGGAGTCTTCGCGGCGTACATCATCTCGCCGGTCAGCAGCCGGTAGAGAGTGCAGCCTAGGCTATAGATGTCGGACCGGAACGTCGCTTGTCGCGGGTCGAGCGCTTGCTCGGGCGCCATGTACTCAACCGTGCCCATCACATCGCCCTGTTGAGTGAGCCCCTCGGCGGCGGCCTTATCGGCGGCGGTGGCCGCGTCGGTCACCCTCGCAAGGCCCATGTCGAGGACCTTCAGCACCCCGTCGCGGTCCACCAGCAGGTTGCCAGGCTTGATGTCGCGATGGATGATGGCCAGGCCATGAGCGAATTCCAGCGCGCGAGAGGCTTGCAGGATGTAGCTCACAGCGGTGTCAACGGGCAACGGGCCGTGCTGGCGGACCATGGCCGAAAGGTCCTGCCCATCGACGAACTCCATCGCCATGTAGTGCAATCCGCCGGCCTCGTTGGCGTCGTAGGCGGTGACGATGTTGGGATGGACAAGTTTTCCGGCCATTTCCACTTCGCGGTAGAAACGGCGGACGGCATTGGGAGACTTCGTGGCCTGCGGCGGCAGCACTTTGAGCGCCACGATCCGTTTCATCCGCCGGTGCTGAGCCTTGAAGACTTGGCCCATACCGCCGGCCCCCAACTTGTCGAGCACGAGGTACTCGCCGAACACCAGCCCCGCGGCCTTGCCCTGATAAATGGCCGCTGCCTGATATCGCGTCAGCTTGCCAGCCTGGAAGAGCTCGCGAGCGAGCAATTGTGCATCCGCCGGCTGTCGTGGCGGAGGGAGGCTATTGGTGAAGGCCTGCACTTCGGCCTTAGACATTAATCCCGTATCGGCCAGGGCAGCGATGAATTGTTCGAGCGTGGCGGACATGAAGGAAGACGGGCGACGAAGCCGGCCGAAGGCGGGAGCCAGAAAATCGCCAAGTGGAGACGAAGGGGATCGAACCCTCAACCCCCGCCTTGCAAAGGCGGTGCTCTCCCAATTGAGCTACGTCCCCAGTGAAAGCCAGGCAGAGGCCTGCCATGGTCCCCTCTGCTTGCTTCTTCCAATGGGCACACCAAGATTCGAACTTGGGACCTCAGCCTTATCAGGGCTGCGCTCTAACCAACTGAGCTATGTGCCCGTGACAGCATCCTACCCCAATTTCTTGGGCCGGACTGCCAAAACATCGCATTTTATGAACCCAATTCTAGCTGTCAAACGAGACGGCTGCTGCCGCGTCGTGGTTCGCGCCAGCATGCGGCCGACAGCTCAGGACGCCGATCTGTCAGCGATTTTCTGCGATCCCCGTCAGAACCGGAAGAATCGTCATAAACGGATCATGCTGCCCGGCTTCCCAGGCCGAAAATACGTCCAAAGAAGGCGGTGGCCGACCGGCTGACCGCACCCTGACCCGGTTTCCTGCGTATTGTCGTTTCGGCCGATGCCTTTCGCCGGCCTGCAAGTGCCAACTTTATCTGGAGGAGTGGATCGAATGGGTCTCGCTCAAACTCGAATCGCCGGCGGAATCCTGTCGATGCTAATGCTGTCATTGGTTTTGCTGGCAGGAAGGGCCTGGGCCGCCTCACCCTCCGCCGACGACGCACTGAAGCTCTTGCCCGTCCAGAAAGATGTCGAATACGACGTTCCCACGGCCGATGAAATCACGCGCTCGACCATCAAGGCCGAACAGGTCGGCAAACAGGTCGGCTGGGTGGTCCGCAGCCCCAGCGGCCAGATCCTCCGCCGGTTCGTCGACACCAATGGCGACAACACTGTCGATCAGTGGAGCTACTACGAGAACGGCCTCGAGGTCTACCGCGACATCGATCAGAACTTCAACGGCAAGGCCGACCAATATCGCTGGATGAACACGGGCGGTTGCCGCTGGGGCCTCGACACCGATGAAGACGGCAAGATCGACGCTTGGAAGTTGATCTCGGCCGAGGAAGTAAGCAGCGAATTGGTCCGCGCCGTCGCCGACCGCGATAACGCGCGGTTCGCGCGCCTGTTGATTACGGCCGACGAAGTCGCCTCGCTCGGACTGGGGCCCGATCAATCCAAGTCGGTAGCCGCGCGAGTTGAGCAAGCTTCTGAGCGGTTCAAGACCTTCTTGGCCGATCAGCAGAAGGCCGGGGCGAAACTTGCCTCCACCGACAAATCGAAGCTCCGTTGGACGCATTTCGGCGGCAATCTGCCCGGCGTCGTACCGGCCGGAACCGACGGCTCGACCAAGGACCTGCTCGTGTACGAAAACGTCGTCGCCATGGTTGAGAAGGACGACAAGCACGATCAGTTGCCTGTCGGAACGCTTGTGAAGGTCAATGATCTATGGCGCTTGGTCGATGCACCCGCCGAGGGTGATAGCAATTGGGTATTCTTCAAATCGCCGACCGCTACGGTGCCGGAAACCAACGACGCGGGCGGCACAGGCCCCAGCGCGAAGGTGCAAGACCTCCTCGTCAAGCTCGAAGACTTGGACAAGAAGCTGGCTAGCGCCGCAATTGCGGAGCAGCCGGCCCTCAACGATCAGCGCTGCGACGTGATTGAGAAGATTGCCGAAGGCAGCAGCGCGCAAGATCGCACGATGTGGGTCCGTCAATTGGCCGACTCGATCAGCGCCGCGACGCTTGGCGGGACGTATCCCAATGGTGTGTCGCGACTCAAGGCGCTCTTGGAAAAACTCGCCAAGAATGAGAGCGACGGGGAGCTTCTGGCCTATGTCGAGTACCGTCATCTCACGGCCGACTATGCGCTGCAGATGCAGGCCAACGCGAACTTCGCCGATGTCCAGGCGGCCTGGCTCAAGAGCCTCGAAGGCTACGTCACGAAGTATCCCAAGAGCAACGACACGGCCGAGGCCATGCTGCAACTCGGCATCGCTCAGGAGTTCGCCGGTTTGGAAAAAGAAGCCAAGGACTGGTATGGCAAGATTGTGACGGCATTCTCGGGCACGCCGCCCGCGGTCAAGGCCGCCGGCGCCACGACGCGGCTCGACAGCGTCGGCAAGGTCGTCGACCTCTCCGGACCGACTCTCACGGGCACGCCGATCCGGCTGTCAAGCTACCGCGGCAAGGTGATTGTCGTGCAGTACTGGGCGACCTGGTGCCAGCCCGCTATCAACGGCCTGCCTCAGCTTAAGGAGCTGCAAGCCAAGTACGCCAAAGATGGCGTGGTGATCTTCAGCGTCAATCTCGACAACAAGAAGCAGGACGTTGAAACCTTCCTCAAGGCGAACAAGCTCCCGTGGCCCACGATCTGGGAAGAGGGGGGACTGGACAGCCCGCTGGCCAACAAGCTCGGCATCTTGACGCTTCCCACCATGCTACTGATCGACAAGCAGGGGAAGGTCGCGAACCGGGCGATCGACGTCACGCAGCTCGACAAGGAGATCGGGGCGCTCCTCCGGTAGTGGGCAAGCAAGCCAACCTGCTCGTCGCTCGCCGGAGCTTGTAGAATCTGCAAGGTTTTTCCCGATTCGAGAATGGATGCCGGCTTCGATGCGACAGGCGTCAGATCGCGATATCGTTTGGCTCGGCTTGCAGTTAGCAAGCGAGATTGCACCAGGGACGCAATCAACTCAGCGTTTGGCATGAGACTCGCATGGTAGGCCGTTCCCCCATGGACGCTGGCAAGGACGCCGGCTCCAAACAAAAGTCTCATTCGAGACTGGAACGGAATCCAGGAGCGCTACCCATGCCCGAGTTCGGCCCCAGCACGGCGTCGTGGTGTCTCGCGGGCGTTCAGGTGATGGGCTTAACCAGCGCGTGGCTCACGCGGCTCACGCATCAATCGGCTTGTGCCGCCTCCTACCAGCGCGTGTTCTACCTGTTCATGGGTCTGGTTGGCGTGGCGACAATGGCCGCGCTAGTGATGGGCCCTGGCCGGTGCATCGCCTGCGGCGCCACGCTATCCGTGATGGTGCTAGCCGCCACCTGGGACTTCGGCGCCGGCCGCGATCTGGGCCTGTAAGGCGCGGCCGCGGAGGGTTATCCGAAACCAGTGCCTGGAGACGGAGGAGAGCCATAAAAAAAAGCCCGCCGATCCTTGCGGATCGACGGGCTTGGTTTTGGAACGACGTTCTCGCGGAGGAATAAATGTCGCCGCGAGCTTTGACGACTAGTACATGTCCTCGCCGCCGCCGTGGCCGCCCTTCTTAGCGTCCTTGGGCTTCTCGGCAATGAGCGCGTCGCTCGTGAGCAATAGCACTGCCACGCTCGAGGCGTTTTGCAGGGCGGTCCGGGTGACCTTGGTCGGGTCGATGATCCCGGCCTTCACGAGGTCCTCGAACACGTCAGTGGCGGCGTTGTAGCCGGTGTTGCCCTTCTCGGCCAACACCTTTTCGCAGATCACGCTGCCATCTTGACCAGCGTTGCTGGCAATCATCGTCAGCGGAGCGCGGCAGGCGCGTCGGACGATGTTGTAGCCAACCTCCTGATCGTGCGACAGGCCTTCCGGCTTGGCCGCGGCTGAGCTGCGGAGCAAAGCCACGCCGCCGCCGGGCAGAATCCCTTCCTCGACGGCAGCACGCGTCGCGTGCAGAGCATCTTCAACACGGGCCTTCTTCTCCTTCATCTCGCTCTCGGTCGCGGCGCCGACGTTGACCTTAGCCACGCCGCCGGCCAATTTGGCCAGCCGCTCTTCGAGCTTCTCTTTGTCGTAGTCGCTGGTCGAGGCCGAGATCTCCTTACGGAGCTGGTCGATGCGGGCCTTGATTTCACCGCTCTTGCCGGCGCCTTCGATAATCGTCGTATTGTCCTTGTCGACGATTACCTTCTTGGCGCGGCCGAGGTCGGTAAGCGGCAACGTTTCGAGCTTGATGCCCAGGCTCTCAAACACCGGCATGCCGCCAGTGAGGATGCCGATGTCTTCAAGCATCGCCTTGCGGCGGTCGCCGTAGCCGGGGGCCTTCACGGCGCATACCTTGAGCGTGCCGCGGAGGTGGTTGATGACCAAGGCCGCGAGGGCCTCGCCCTCGATGTCTTCAGCAACGATCAACAGCGGCTTGCCCGCGTTGACCACAGCCTCGAGAATTGGCACGATCTCGCGAACGTTCGAAACCTTCTTCTCGTAGATCAGCACGTAAGCGTCTTCCAGCACGCACTCCATCTTGGTGCGGTCGCTGATGAAATACGGCGAGAGGTAGCCGCGGTCGAACTGCATGCCCTCGACCCACTCGACTTCGGTCTTGAGGCTCTTGCCTTCATCGACCGTGATAACGCCGTCCTTGCCGACCTTGTCCATGGCCTCGGCCAGCAACTCGCCGATCTCGGCGTCGTTGTTGGCGGCCACGGTGCCGACCTGGGCCATTTCCTTCTTGCTCTTGATCGAGATGGACATCTTCTTGAGCCGTTCGGTGATGTCCGTGACGGCCTTCTCAATGCCCTGCTTGAGGTGCAGCGGATTGACGCCAGCCACGACGGCCTTGAGGCCCTCGTTGAAGATGGCCTCGGCCATCACGGTGGCGGTGGTGGTGCCGTCGCCGGCGACGTCGCTCGTCTTGCTGGCGACTTCGCGGACCATGCGAGCGCCCATGTTCTCATAGACGTCTTCCAGGTCGATTTCCTTGGCGACGGTGACGCCGTCCTTAGTGACGGTCGGCGAGCCGAAGCTCTTCTGCAAGATCACGTTGCGGCCCTTGGGGCCCAGCGTGACCTTGACCGCCCGGGCCAGCTTCGAGACACCGCGGCGAATCGCCTCGCGGGCCTCCTGATCAAACGCAATGGTCTTTGCCATGTCAAACTCCGGTCTGTGGTGTGGGAACAAAAGCCCACCGATCGCAGTCGGTGGGTTGTGTTGTACGGGGATTTTTAGCCTTCGATGATCGCCAGGATGTCTTCCTCGCGCATCAGGAGGAGCTCGTCGTCGCCGATCTTGAACTGGTCGCCGGCATAGGAGGTGAACAGGACACGGTCGCCGACCTTGACCTGCGGCTTGCTGCGGCTGCCGTCGTCCAGGAGCTTGCCGTCGCCGACGCTGACGATCTCGCCGCGGGCCGGCTTGTCCTTGGCGGTGTCGGGCAGCAGGATGCCGCCGCTGGTGCGTTCCTCGGCCTCCTCGCGGCGGACCACGACGCGGTCGCCCAACGGCTGCAGCTTGACCTTCTCGGCCTTCTTCTTTTCCTTCATCGCGACTGCCATGGTTCGGTAGTCTCCAAGAATCTAGAGGGATTGAGAGTGGTATGCGGGTAGGTTGGCGGCAGGACCTCGTCGTGGGACTGCCAATCGTGCGCATTTTGAGCGCGCGGAGCGGCTACAAAGCAAGTCCTGGGCCAAAGACGCTGAGAGAGTAACAAGCGACGATAATGTAACGGTTTATGGCGAAAGAGGGCCGGCTATGGACCGTTTCGCCGCGCTCGGTTCGGCAGATGGCGCCTTGCGAGCGTGTGGCAGGTCCTGCCATTTTGACAGCAACCGGCTGCGCAATGATTTGGCCCGTATCACAACACGCCGATGGCCCAGATCGACGTACAATCCACTCCTCACGACTTCCGTCGCAGCTTTCAGGAACCAAACATGTTTCGCGTTGTTTTACCGGTGATTTGGGCGCTTGCTGCGATCTCGATCGCCGCAGCACAGACAAATGATTTCGTCGTCGTCAAGCACAACAACCCCGGCCTGATCGTCGACCTCGGCGTCGGCTTGTGGGCGATTCCGTTGCCGATGGATTACGACGGCGACGGCGACAACGATCTGGTCGTCGGGACCAACAACAAGCCGTCCGGCGGCGTCTATTTCTTTGAGAACACCTCGGGCAAGGTCGCGCTGCCGGTGTTCAAGCCGGCCGTTCGGTTGGGCGACTCCAAGGGAGATGTGAGCATCAGCTATCCCGGCGACAAGCCGCTGGTGCTGACGCCCGGCCATCGTCACCCGGAATTCCGATCGAACGCGCTGACGGCGGGCGAAAAGCTGGAGTACAAACCGTCGTTCTACATTGGGCGCGGCAACCGGTGGACGTTGGTCGACTTCGATGGCGACGGTGTGAATGACCTGGTTATCGGGGCCGGCGACTGGCGCGAGTACGGCTGGGATGACGCATACGATGCCACGGGACATTGGACTCATGGTCCGCTGCATGGCCACGTCTGGTGGATCAGGAACGAAGCCTCGAACGAGCGACCGCGTTATGCCGAAGCCGTGCAGGTGCAGGCGGGCGGCAAACCGCTGGACACGTATGGCTCGCCGACACCGCAGTTTGCCGATTGGGATGGCGACGGCGATTTGGACCTGGTCTGTGGCGAATTCCTCGACCGGCTCACGTACTTCAAGAACGTCGGCAGCCGCACGGAGCCGCGCTACGCCGCTGGCAGATTCCTCGCGCACAACGGCCTGACCATTAAGCTTGACTTGGAAATGATTGAGCCGGTGGCTATCGATTGGGACCAGGATGGCGACGCGGATCTGATCGTCGGCCAGGAAGATGGCCGCGTGACGCTCGTCGAAAACACCGGTCGCCTGGCCGAAGGCGTGCCGGAGTTCAAGCCGCCCGTGTTCTTCCAGCAGCAGGCTGACTTGGTGAAGGTCGGCGCGCTGGCGACGCCAGTGGGCGTCGATTGGGACGGCGACGGCGATGAGGACATCGTCTCGGGTGACTCGGCAGGCTACCTCAGCTTCGTCGAGAACCTGGACGGCGGCGACCCGCCCCGCTGGGCTGCGCCGATCTACCTGCAAGCCGACGGCCACACGATTCATGTGCAGGCCGGAGAGAACGGCTCGATCCAAGGCCCGGCAGAAGCCAAGTGGGGCTACACCGTGCCGAACGTCGCCGATTGGGACGGCGACGGCGATTTGGATGTGGTCATCAATTCGATCTGGGGCAAGGTCGAGTGGTTTGAGAACGTCGGCACGCGGAAGGCGCCGACGCTCAAGGCCGCGCAAACGCTCGAAGTGCAATGGGCCGGTACGCCGTCAAAACCGGCCTGGAACTGGTGGTCGCCCGAAGGAAAACAGTTTGTCACGCAGTGGCGGACCGTGCCGGTGGTCCGCGACCTCAACGGCGACGGCCTGCTGGACATCACAATGCTGGATCACGAGGGATACCTGGCGCTGTTTGCCCGCTGCCGCGTGGCCGGAAAGTTGGAACTGTTGCCCGGTAAACGGATCTTCAAGGACGAAGAAGGTCGGGCTCTGCAACTCAACGGCGGTCGCGCGGGCAAGAGCGGCCGCCGCAAGTTCACTCTCCTCGACTGGGATCAGGACGGCCGGCTGGACATCCTGATCAACGGCCGCAACGTCGACTGGCTCCGCAACACGGGCGATGGCGGACAATTCTGCTTCGAGAATCGTGGCCCGGTAGCGGAACGAATTCTAGCCGGCCACGACACGTGCCCAACTACCGTCGATTGGGACGGTAACGGCATCCCCGACCTGCTTGTCGGCGCCGAGGACGGTTTCTTCTATTACCTCAAGAACCCGCACTCGAAGAAGTGAACCTATGTGGAGAACTCGCTCCGCGAGTTCGACTTCGGCTCGGAGCGAGTCGACCACATGCTTCAATAGGCATTCTGGTGGCGGAAGCCGAACCAGGGGGTCATTAGCAGGATCTTCAGGTCCAGGCCCAGCGACCAGTTGCTGATGTAATAGAGATCGAACTCCAGCCGACGGCGAATCGAGGTGTTGCCGCGCCAGCCGTTCACCTGAGCCCAGCCAGTGATGCCGGCCTTCACGCGATGGCGTTGCTGGTAGTTCGGCATACGCTCGCGGAACCGCTCGACGAACGTGCCACGCTCGGGCCGTGGGCCGACGAGGCTCATGTCGCCGAGCAGCACATTGATCAACTGTGGCAGCTCGTCAAGGCTCCAACGGCGCATGAACCGCCCAAGTGGCGTGCAGCGATTGTCGTCCTTCGTGGCCCAGACCGGGCCGCTCTGTCGTTCCGCATCCACGCGCATGCTGCGGAATTTGAGCATGTGAAACGTCCGCCCGCCCAAGCCTGCTCGCGGCTGGCGATATAGCACCGGGCCGGGGCTGCTGATTCGGATGGCTGCGGTCAAGGCCAGCATCAGCGGCGTGGCCAGCACCAGCGCCGCGGCGCCGACGACCACGTCCACCGTCCGCTTGGCCACGCTTCCCCAGCCGCAGTGCGGATTCCCACGCAGGCTCAAGAATGGTACGCCATCGATCTCCAGCGTACGGACCTTCATGCCTGCCAGATTCGGCAGATCGGGCACAAGCTGCACTTCGACAAGCAGGTCCTGCAAGGCCCGATACACGTCGGGCAATTCCCCGTAACGCGACAGCGGCAGGGCCACGAACACATGATCGACGCCGTGCGCTTCGACGATCTCGCCAAGCTGCTCGAGGGTGCCCAGCCTGGGCAGCGATATCGGCTCGATCTTGCCTGGCCGATCGACAAAACCGACGGCCTCCAGGCCCGTCCAGCCGTTGCTCGCGATCGTTTCGTAAACCAGCCGCCCAGCGCGACCCGCGCCGACAATGACGGCCCGGCCATGGTTCAGCCCCCGGCTCCGCAGCCGCTTAAGTACGCGCCAGACGCCGCGCCGCACAACGGCTAGGGCGATGGCGTTGGCGGCCAGGAAGATCACCAGCGCCAGCCGCGACTCATAGACATCGCGGCGATAGAACATCAGCGTTATGGCCATCACAAACAATAAACCGCTGGCCTTGACGACGGTGCCCAGCTCGCGCGGCATTTCACGCAGACGATGCACCTCATAGAGCCCAGCGATGCGATAGGCCAGGCCCGCCAGCAGCAGCACCAGCGGCAGCGCTTCGGCGACTGTATGCAGATCGGGCACGCCGAACGGCGCCGGCAGCAGGCCGTAGCGGATCGCGTACGCAGCAAACCACGCCGCCGCCGTGACGGCGAGGTCTCCCGCCAGGAACACGAAGCTCAACTTCTGGCCGTGCCGGCGATACATACGTGAATTAAGTTGACGCTGGACTGCTTTGCCAATTAGCGTGCGACTTGTAATCCTCTACGCCGCAGGCGTCAACGCGAACCCGTGTGCTAGCGTGGGTTTGCCGGCTGCCGCAGGCACGAGTACAATCCTGACTTTTCATGGGTTAGCTCCGCATGCCTCGCTACAATCCCGCCACGATCGAGCCCAAGTGGCAGCGGTATTGGGAAGACAATCGCACGTTCGCCACACCACGGCTGCCGACGGGCGACAAGCTCTACGTGCTGGACATGTTCCCTTACCCCAGCGGCGACGGCCTGCACGTCGGCCATCCCGAAGGGCAGACGGCCACCGACATTATCTGCCGCTATCAGCGCATGCGAGGCCGCTGCGTGCTGCACCCAATGGGCTGGGACGCTTTCGGCCTGCCTGCGGAGCAGCACGCCATCAAGACCGGCACGCCGCCGCGGACTACGACCGAGAAGAACATCGCCACATTCCGCCGGCAGGAGAAAATGCTGGGCTTCAGCTACGACTGGGCCCGCGAGTTCTCGACGACCGATGTGGCCTACTTCCGCTGGACGCAGTGGATCTTCCTGCAGATTTACGACACCTGGTTTGACCACCAGCAGCAGCGCGGCCGGCCCATCGCCGAGCTGCCGATTCCACCCGAGGTCGAAGCGGCGGGCGACACCGCGGTACGCCGTTATCAGGACGAGCACCGCTTGGCTTACCAACTTGAAGCGCCGGTGAATTGGTGCCCCGCGCTGGGCACCGTGCTCTCGAACGAGGAGGTCATCGGCGGCCTGAGCGAGCGCGGCAGCCATCCGGTCGTCCGGCTGCCGCTGCGGCAGTGGATGCTCCGCATCACCGCGTATGGTGATCGCCTGGAAAAAGATCTAGAAGGACTCGATTGGTCCGAGGGCATCAAGGCCCTCCAGCGAAACTGGATCGGCCGCAGCACTGGGGCCGAGGTCGATTTCTTCATCGGCACCGAGCGCGGACCTAATGGAAAACCATCGCCCAAGGCGTTCAACGCCTGGCGGGACGAGCGTGCCGGCAAAGGTTTTGTCCGGACACCGGGAGATGACGTTCTTCGGATATATACGACGCGGCCAGACACGCTCTACGGGGCCACGTACATGGTCATCGCCCCCGAGCACCGGCTGGTCGAGAAGCTGACACAGCCCGCGCAAGCGGCCGCCGTGAAGGCCTACTGCGAGAATGCCGCGCGGAAGAGCGATCTCGACCGGACGGAGTTGGCCAAGGAAAAAACCGGCGTGTTCACCGGCTCGTTCGCCGCCAATCCAGTGAACAACCGGCCCGTGCCGATCTGGGTGGCCGACTATGTGCTGGCCAGCTACGGCACCGGCGCGATCATGGCCGTGCCGGCGCACGACACACGCGACTTTGAATTCGCGCTGCAGATGGGACTAGGCGTCGTGGCAGTCGTCGATCCTGGCGAGCAGGTCAACGCGGTCGAGCGTGAAAAAGTGCTGGCCGGGCAGTCCTGCTTTGTTGGCAATGGCGTGGCGATCAACTCCGGCCCATACGACGGCCTGCCGACCGCCGAGTTCAAGGAAACCATAACCGCCGAACTCGCGAAGCGTGGCGTCGGCAAGCAAGCCGTCAACTACAAGCTCCGCGATTGGCTCTTCAGCCGGCAGCACATGTGGGGCGAGCCGTTTCCGATAGTGCACGAGCTAGACGATAAGGGCAACCCTACCGGCGTCGTGCGGGCGATCGCCGAAGACAAACTGCCGGTCGATCTGCCCGAGATGCCTGGCTTCAAGCCGCACGGCCGGCCTGACCCGCCGCTGGAAGAGGCCCCGCAGGACTGGCTTTATCCGACGATCGACGGCGTCCGCTACAAGCGCGAGACCAACACGATGCCGCAATGGGCCGGCTCGTGCTGGTACTACCTGCGGTTCATCGATCCGAAGAACGACCAGGCGTTCATCGACCCCGAATTGGAACGGGCATGGATGCCTGTAGACCTGTATATCGGCGGCGCCGAGCACGCCGTGCTACACCTGCTCTACGCCCGGTTCTGGCACAAGGTGCTCTTTGACCGCGGCCTGGTGAGTATGAAAGAGCCGTTTCAGCGCCTCGTGAACCAGGGCATGATCCTGGGCGAGGACGGCGGCAAGATGTCCAAAAGCAGGGGCAATGTCGTGAACCCCGACAAGGTCGTCGAGGAATACGGCGCCGATTCGCTGCGGCTGTACGAAATGTTCATGGGTCCGCTTCAGGACATGAAGCCCTGGAGCATGCAAGGCGTCAATGGCGTGCGCGGATTCTTGGATCGAGTATGGCGGATGATCGTGAATGACCGGGCCGAGACGCTCGTGCTGATTCCGGCCGTGCAGGACGTGTCGCCTTCAGCCGACCAGAATCGCGTGCTGCACCGCACGATCCGCGAGGTGACGAACGACATCGAAAAGCTGTCGTTCAACACCGCCATCGCCAAGATGATGGAGTTCACCAACGCGTTCACCAAAGACGAAGTCCGGCCGCGCGAGGCGATGGAAAAGTTGGTGCTGATTCTCAGCCCTTTCGCACCACACCTCGCCGAAGAGCTTTGGCAGTTGCTCGGGCACGAGACGACGCTCGCCTACGAGCCCTGGCCGGCATTCGACGAAGCGGCCATCAAAGAATCGACGGTCGAGGTGCCCGTGCAGATTCTAGGCAAGCTGCGGAGCCGTATAATCGTGCCGGCGGATTCGTCCGCCGCCGACTTGGAAGCCGCCGCCCGCGCCGACGCGAAGATTGCCGAGCAGCTAGCCGGCAAGACGGTCGTGAAGGTTATCATTCCGCCAGGCAACAAGCTCATCAACTTTGTGGTTAAGTGATGATGTTCATTCCTCGCTGCGCATCAGCTCTTCCAATGCCGCGGCGAATGCGCCGTAGGCGCCCGCGCTGAACAGCACGAACCGCACGAATTCCGGCAGTTCGTTTGCCTTCAAGAACTCGCGGGCTACGGCCAGCGCCACGCGGCTGGCATGATCCAGCGGGTACCCGTAAACGCCGGTGCTGATCGCCGGCAGCGCGATGCTTTTGCATTGGTGCTCGGCAGCCAGCTCGAAGCAGCGACGATATGTGGAGGCGAGCAAATCTGCCTCGCCGTTCATGCCGCCGCGCCACACCGGGCCAACGGCATGGATGACATATCGGGCCTGCAAGTGGCCGGCGACAGAGATCACCGCGGAACCGGTCGAGCAACCGTCGGGATACCGGCGATCGGTATCGGCCATAATCTCGTGCCCGCCGCGGCGGTGGATCGCACCGTCCACGCCGCCTCCGCCCGCCAGCCGCTCGTTGGCGGCATTCACGATCGCGTCGACCACCTGTTCGGTGATGTCTCCCTGGTGCAGTTCCAGCGCCCGGCCTTCGATTGCGACCTTCATGATTGTCTCAACCATATGCGGCGGAAAGGTTTATGCACTTGATCCTCTTTAAGTACGGCCGGTTGTCAAAAGCTGAGCCCTGATATTCCCGACGGCTGCCACGGATGAGTTGCCTCCCGGTCCATCCAGCGTATCCAAACGATCGCGAGCCGACACATAGATTTTTCCACGCGCTTGCTTTCATCGCGATTTTTGGCGCGCTAGAGTATGGGCCTGCCGCGGCGAGTTCGCGGGGTAATGAACTTTTCCTTCTAACATAGGGAGCATCGCGATGAACGTCCGAGCGCGGGTAGGTTGGATCGTGACAGTGGCGGCCATGTTGGCAACGGCCGGCTTTGTGGCTCAGTCCATCGCGGCTGACGAGAAGAAGGAGGGCGACAAGCCGGCGGCCAAGGAAGGCGCGAAGAAGGAAAAGGCCGACCCTCGCGGACCGTTGCCGACGTACTATCGCGATGTGGTCGACGGCATTCAGCGCGAGAAGATGTACAACGTGCATCAATCGTACGAAGCTAAAATCAAGGAAGCGCAAGCGGCTGTCAAGGCACTTCTAGAAAAGCGCGACGCCGAATTGGAAGCCCTGTTGCGCCCCGACCAGTTGGAGCGGGTTCAGCAATTGAAGAAAGAAGCTAAGACCAAGCAGCTGGCAAAGGGCGACGGCAAGGAACAGCCAAAGAAAGATGGCGCCGCCAAGCCCGACGCCAAGTAGCCGTTTTCATTCTGCTTGATAATCGAATCGATTGGGCCGCCGCGGCTTTGCTCCTTCGCCAAACCGCGGCGGCCATTTTCTGCGCAGTCCGTACGGAGTTGACGTCATGCCACATACTGCTTCATCCTCGGTCGTTCACCATGGCTTCATGTTCGTCGTCTTGGGGTTGATAGCCGCGACGGGGTCGGCCGGTGAATTGAACGACAAACTTGCCGCAGTCACCGGTCAGCCGCAGTTCAAGCACGCCCATTGGGGATTGCTGATCGTCGACCTTCGTTCCGGCGAAACGATCTACGAAGAGAACGCCGACAAGCTCTTCGCCCCCGCGTCGACCACCAAGCTCTACTCGGTTGCCGCCGCCATGGAGGCACTGGGCGCCGATTATCGCTTCGAAACGGCGGTTTATGCCACGGCGCCAATCGGTACAGCCGGGGATGTGCAAGGAAACTTGATCGTTGTCGCCAGTGGCGATCTGACCTTCGGCGGACGCACGGACTCGTACGGCCGGATCGCCTTCCGGAACGTGGACCATACCTATGCCAGCCTCACTGCTTCGGCGGAGCTGACCGAGCAGGATCCACTGGCCGGGCTGAAAGATCTAGCCAGGCAGGTCGCTGCCAGTGGCGTCAAGCGGCTGGTGGGGGATGTGCTCATCGACGATCGCCTGTTTGAGCCGGCCGTAGGTACGGGCAGCGGCCCGGGGCGGCTGACTCCAATCATGGTCAACGACAATGTGGTGGATGTCCTTATCACGCCGGGAGAGGTCGGCTCGCTGGCTCAAGTGAAGTGCCGTCCCGAATCGCCAGGGATGCCCATTGATGCCCAGGTGGAGACTGCGCCCAAGGGTGGCGAGCCGCGAGTTCACATCGGCCCACTGAACGGAATGCTGGTGGTTCGTGGCTCGATTCCGACTGAGCACAAGCCGTTGGTACTGGTGCACGAGGTGACCGACGCCGCGGCCTTCGCCCGGTTGTTGTTCATTGATGCCTTGCGTGAAGCGGGAGTGCGCGTGGACGCATCGATCGCCAGCGGCAACAACCGCCTAAGTTTGCCCGCCCGCGATACCTTTCAGAGCTTGCGCATTGTCGCGACTTTGTCCTCGCCACGTTTTGCTGAGAACGCGCGGCTGATCCTGAAGGTGAGTCACAACCTTCACGCCAGCACGCTCCCGCTGTTGGTGGCGGCGCGCAACGGCCGGCGGACATTGAGCGACGGCCTGCGTCTGCAGCACGACTTCCTCTCGCGGATAGGAGTAGATGTCGATACGATTTCATTTGGCGGCGGCGCTGGTGGCGACCGCGCCGACTATGTCACACCTCGGGCGACCGTCCAGTTGCTGCGTCACATGAAGTCGCGGCCCGATTTCGAGGACTTTTTCGACGCGCTACCTCAGCTAGGCATCGATGGCACGCTGCACGAGGCGGTGAGCGCCGACAGCCCTGCCCGCGGCAAGATCCAAGCCAAGACAGGCACGATCTACTTTGCCAACGTGATGAACGCCCGGCCGATCCTCACCAGCAAAGCCCTAGCCGGCTACGCGACAACGAAATTGAACCGTCGACTGGCGTTTGCCATCTTCGTGAATCACGTGCATCTGAAAACGCCAAAAGAGACCACCGAGATAGGGAGGACCCTCGGCCGGCTGTGCGAGGTCATCTACGATGCGCTGTAGGATCAAAGCCGGACGTTAACCGAGATGTCCCCGCGCTTCACTCTGCGCTTCACGGCTGGCTGGTCAGGAGAGTGCCGACGAGGTTGCCGTAGGGGAAATGCCCGAGGGCGTAGGTGTTGCGGCCGTTCTCGATGGTTACCATGTGTGTCGTCTTGCGACCGAGCGGGTAGCCGGAGGCGCCGAGCGACTCCAGCGTCAGCTGATGTTGGCCGGACGGCAGTTCCAGGCGCAGGACCTGGATCTTGTCAGGCAACAGGCCCCAGCAGCGAGTGTCGGCTGACTCGGTCGCTTCCCAGGCGACGCCGGCTACGTCAAGCAAGGCGCTGGAAAGCGAATCTCGCTTGCTACCCATCACCTTCTTCGCCCCGTATATGACTCCCTTTTTCAGGACGCGTCGCACGACGGCTTCGGCCATGATACGCGGAAAAATGGCGTCGTATTGCTGAACGGCCATCCGGCCAATATCCGTGATCGTGGCGGTCGAGCCCAGCGGCCGGCCGTCAATGGCGACGCCGATCGAGCCCACCTCGTGCTTCGTGGCCATGACCATGGGGACCTTAATCGGCGCAATCGTCGGCGGCAGTGTCTGGTCGCCGAAAGCACTAATCAACCGGTCGGCGATCAATAGTGAAACGGTGCTCGGCAGCTCGATGACCTCTTCTTTGTGCGGGCCAACGCCCACCAAGGCGAAAACGTAGAGGACTCCATTGCCCGGCGCTGAGTGTCGCCCATGCCGGGCCCGCTCCAAGTCCAAGGGACCATAAGCGAAGTCGGGCTGCCAACTGCATACAATCGCCGCGGACCGCTCGACGTCGTCGTAATTCGCGTGCGTCGCTTCGCGAAGCGCCCCGTGCAGGTACGGGCCAAACGCGATTTGCTGGTACGACGCCTTGGGGTTCGTGCCATCTGCTTCAACCGCGGCGTTGATGACCTGCTGCTGCTTATCGGTCACCTGCAGGGCGTAGGCCCCAGCGTCCCCACCGTCAGTCATGAGGTTCGACAACGACAGGAACACACGGATCAGCACCTTCTCATAGTCCTCGCCGGCATAGGCCTCGCGTTGGGCGTCCGTGAGCATCGACAGGGCCTTCTCGCCCACGGCCGATTGCTCCAGGTGGTCGAATCGGTCGCGGATCTCGCGGAGCGTCTGCTCGGCCTCCTTGGGCTTGCCACTAGCCAGTTGCACCACCGCGCGGTCGAGCTGCAAGACATCGCGATCGCAACGTCGACGCATCCCCTTCTCAATCGACTCTTCGGCTCGGGCTAGATCGCCGGTGACAAACTCTTGCCGCACATCGGCCAGTCGATCGGTATAAGTGGCGCAGCCGGAGGCCGCGAGCAACCAGAGAAGGAGCAAGCGCGAGAGGCGCTGGCATCGAAACAGCATCGGCGATGTCTCCACGGCTAGCGCTTCAAGCCTGTGAAGCTAAGCCACTTGGCGACCTTCGAATGGTAGTAGGCCTTGCTGAGCGTGGCCGACTGCTTGTCGTACTGGCCGCTACGGACTTCGACCATCTCCAACGTCAGCAGATAATCGCGCTGGTAATCCTTGTTCTCGTGCGTGGTGCCGGAGGTGAGTGTGGCATACAGGAGGAAGTCGAACGGCTGGCCTTGCTGTTCCATCAGCGCGGTAAACGTTCGCATGTTTTGCGGCACGAATACCTGGTCAGGCCGAAGCCGCAATTGCGAAAGGCCCGCGTCGACAAATCGCTTGCTCACCGGCTGAAACGTGTGCGAGTTGAGCAGATGCGTGTCGATGACCTGGTAGATCTGGTCCTTGAAGTCGCCGATCTCTTCGGCGCTTTTATTCTCCACGCACACAAAGCAGACGCGTTTGGGCGGCGGTGGCAGAACACCGGCGGGGACGATTTCCGCGCAGTGCCGTGCCAGCATCTGGTCGACGGCCGCTTCCACGAGCGGCTTGAACGTTTCAGCGCCAGCGGTGTGGGTGCCGACCATGTCCGGCTGCCCCTCGGCGCGGACGACCGCCGTCGGTTTGCTGCGACAGCCAGCCAGTACGCCCGCGCCAAGCGTAGCTACGGTCAGCGAAAGAAAAGTTCGTCGATGCATCGAAAGCCTCTTGCTTCGTTTCCAACCCGTCACCTGCGGTAAATCGGCCGCACGGCCCGTCGGTTCTTAGCGAAACTGCGGACCCTGTGCCGAAAATGCCGCCCACGACTGCTGGCAGTTGCGTTTCTCCTTGGGCCCCTTCATCATGGAATCCGCTAACTGGCTTGACATCCCCCCTGCTTGCAAGGCAAAACCCAACATGACACGCATCGTGCTCTTCGCCCTGCTCGTCTTGCTGCCAGCATGCATCACCATGGCCGATTCATCCGCGATTTCGAATGTCGTGCTTGGCGTCCACGGCGGCACTGGGATGGAGAAGAAATACCTCACGCCGGAGCTCGACAAGGCCTACCGTCACGGGCTTGAGCATGCCCTGAAAGCGGGCCACGCCGCATTACAGAAGCCAGGCGCAAGCAGCTTGGACGCGGTCGAAGCGGCGGTTCGAGTGCTCGAAGACTCGCCCCATTTCAACGCCGGCCGCGGCGCCGTCTTCACCCACGACGGCCGCAACGAGCTCGATGCGTCGATCATGGAAGGTCACGCGCTTAAGGCGGGGGCCGTTGGCGGTGTGACTACGATCAAGAACCCCATTACCGCCGCTCGGGCGGTGATGGAACGCTCGCGACACGTGATGCTCGCCGGCCGCGGGGCGGAACTCTTTGCCGAGCAGGCGGGGCTGGACATCGTCGAGCCCAGTTACTTCTGGACCGAACGCCGCTGGAAGCAGCTCCAGCATCAATTGGAAAAAGAGAAACAGGCCGGCGAGATGCAGGGCTTTATCTCGCCGCCGAGTGATAAGCCGCGCGAGTGGTCGACTGTTGGCGCCGTCGCCATTGACCGCGATGGCAACCTGGCGGCGGGCACCAGCACCGGCGGCATGTCAGGCAAACGGTTCGGCCGCGTCGGCGACTCACCGATCATCGGCGCCGGCACCTATGCTGACAATGCAGCTTGCGCCGTCTCCTGCACTGGACACGGCGAGTTCTTTATTCGGTTCGCAGTCAGCCACGACATCGCGGCCCTAATGAAGTACAAGGGAATGAGCGTCGCGGCCGCCGCCGACGACGTCATCAATCGCAAGCTGAAGCCGGCGGGCGGCGAAGGCGCCGCGATTGCGCTGGACGCTCGCGGCAATTTCACAATGGCCTACAACTCCGAGGGCCTCTATCGCGGCTGGATCACGGCCGATGGCAAAATCAACGTAATGCTGTACGAGCAATGACAGACTCCACTTTACCGCTACGCATCCGCGACGCCGCGCCCGCGGACGCGCCCACGATTGTCGAGTTCAATCGGCGCCTGGCCGAGGAGACGGAGGGCAAGGCGCTCGATCCTGCGACCCTCGTGCTGGGTGTCTGCCGGGCCTTGGAGCGGCCCGAGATGTGCCGCTACTTTCTGGCTGAGCGCAATGAGCAGGTTGTCGGCCAGACCATGATCACGTATGAGTGGAGCGACTGGCGCAACGGCGTCTTCTGGTGGATTCAGAGTGTGTACGTCGTCGAAGAAGAGCGCGGCCATGGCGTGTTTCGCGCGCTCTACGAGCACATTAGGTCAGTCGCTCAATCGATGCCCGACGTCTGCGGGTTGCGATTGTACGTCGAGGAGCATAACAGCGCGGCCCTGTCGACCTACGAGCGAATGGGCATGTCGCCGAGTGGGCATCGCGTCTACGAACACGATTGGTCGGCCGCTTCCGCCCCGCCTCGCAAGGACAAACCGGCCGACGGCTAATGGGTACTCGCGTTACAAAACGGGAGCGGAGTCTCGGTCCCAAGAGAGGCTAGTTGTTGATCATCCTATGTCTGACCCCGTCACGGTTTACTACCTTGAAATGACCCGGCCGGATGAGCTGCGGCCAAAGGCCAGCGGGCGCGATGACGTCAGTTTGCAGAAGGTCGGCATCCCGTCATTGGCATACAGCCGGTTCTTGTACGACGCAGTGGGGCACGACTGGCATTGGGTCCGACGGCATACCTGGACCGACGCGCAATGGATGGAGCGCCTCGCATGCCCTGAGTTTCACACGTGGATCCTCTATGTGTCCGGCACGCCGGCCGGTTACTTCGAGTTCCACGAGCAGCCCGGCAGGAACGTCGAAGTCGTGCAGTTGGGCCTGCTACCTCAATTCATCGGCCACGGGCTGGGCGGCTACCTGGTGACATGCGCGGTCGAGGAGGCGTGGAAGTCGGGCGCGTCCCGCGTGTGGCTGCACACATGCACACTGGACCATCCGCGCGCCCTGGCGAACTACCAGGCTCGCGGCTTCCGCTTGTTCAAGCAAGAAACGAAGCCGTCGGACTTGTAATGTGGCAAACTCGCTCCGCGAGTTCGAGCCACCGCGCCTAAACACAGTGTCCGCCTGCCGCTACTTCCCAATGCAGTACAGCGTCTCCTGCCGCGTACCTGAGCCGCTCGACGCCACCCTCAGAAAAATCTGTCCGCGGCTGACCGCAGGACTGGCAAACGAATCGTCGCCGAGCTTGTTCTCGGCAACCAGCTCAAGCTGCTCGGGATTCGTCTTAAAGACGTACATCGTGCCCCGCTCATTGGCCCAGTAAATGTGTCCTCCGGCCAGCACGGGCGACGCGCTCACCGGGCCTTGCAGCCGCTGCTTCCACATTTCCGTCCCGTCGCCGCCTCGCCAGCAGAAGAGGATGCCGCCGTCGGTGAGGCCGTAGACAAAGCCGTTGAAAGCCAGCAACGATTGCTCATAGCATTTCTGTGGATTGCGCCACACGACTTCGCCGCTGCCAGAAGCGTGGACCGCAAGGGTCTCGCTCTTGGGATAACCGCCGCTGGCGAACACCAGATCGCCATCCCACACGGCCGTGCCGCACGTGGCGGCCGTCGTGCCGGGCGCCGACCACAGACCCTTGCCGGTCGCCGGGTCGTAACTGGCCACCTGGTCGAAGCCGCTGATTACCAGTTGATCGCGGCCGGCGATGTTACCGACCGAGGGCGAAGAGAAGCTGATGTTATCGGGCCGCGGCGTCCGCCACACTTGTCGGCCCGTCTTTCGATCTAGCGCTGCGATGTAACTGCCGCTGTCGGCCTCGGCCGTGACGATCACGGTACCGCGGTACAACACGGGCGAAGGCGCATAGCCATACTCATAGCGGCGAGGGCGGAATGGCCCGACCGTCTGCTGCCAGATGCGCTTGCCGGTGAGGTCCAGGGCCGTGGCCTGTACCGAGTCGTGATGGGCAAACACGGCAAACAGTCGCTGCCCATCGCAAGCCAAGGTCGGGCTGGCGTGCGTGTTTTTTGCATGGATCGCGCTTAGAAATCCGCCGCGAGCCACGTCGGTTTTCCAGAGTGGCTTGCCTGTGCGGGAAAG
>JADMIO011346892.1_pt1 | contig 92697 bp, 89 predicted proteins | sample 8958161 | NCBI WGS metagenome assembly JADMIO01 (sample SAMN16585339, study PRJNA669376) | soil metagenome | isolation source: Crop rotation soil | place: USA: Cullars Rotation, Alabama | collected 2011
GCCGCGACTTCAAGTCACGTGAATTCCAAGCTTCGGATCCCACTGTGCTGGAAAGGGATTCTGGCCGGTTGCAATTTGCGATAAAACCTTTCCGTCTTTAATATCAAACACAGTCACATTGTTGGAGCGGCCGTTGCTCGTATATCCCTTGCCGATAGACCCGATGAAAGCGATTCCGTGAACACCATTGGTATTCGGTATTGCGCCAAGTGAATCGCCGGAGTTCTTGTCAAGGATTTGCACTTGCGTGCTATGCGACAGATACAATCTATTTTGGTCTACCGCAACATAATCCCAACCTCCGGCCCCACCTACATGTAAAATCTTTAAAATGCTATAACCACTCTGGGCTTCACTTTTCGAATAAAAAAAGAAAGTCGTAGCCATCAGGAGTGATGTGAAGAAAAATTTTCTCATATTCATTCATTTTTTGTTTAGATGTATAAAAAACTTAAACATCGAACTTTGATTCCCTTCTAACTCTTTTGCTCTTTTATGAAATGTCCATCCCTGGCTTCGAAGTTCTGATCTTCCCGATTCCAGTTCACCCTGGTTGCCTTAGGGTGATCCTCAAATAAGGATTGCAGAGCAGTGGGCGGTTGAGTCCTGCTTCCAGACTGATGTTTTCTCCTGTGCAAAGACGGCGACACCAACGATTGCAATCGCGAACGATAAAAGATATCGTTTCATGTTTTTGTTTCAAGCTAAAAGATGATTCTGAGAACATTTTGTGGTAATCGGTCTGATTATTAGCAACTCCCAACTTTATCAGGAGTTTCAAAGTGCTTCGGGACCTTAAGAAATCAATTCAAACCCGGTTTGTAAGCCCCGGCGAATTCTCCTGTTAATTGATCACTCCTAATAAACAATTAAAAAAAATTTGCGCAAGTAAATACTTGCATATATATTTGCAAGCACATACTTGCATATTATTATGGAAACAAGAAGAGACGTGTTCCAGGCTATCGCAGATCCGACGAGAAGAGAGATCATCGATCTTGTTGCGCGCGAATCATTAAATCTGAATGCGATTGCCGAAAATTTTGAAATGAGCCGCCAGGCTATTTCACTTCATATCAGGATTCTGGAAGAGTGCGGCCTGGTAAGCATTAAGAAACAGGGAAGAGAAAGGTTTTGCCAGGTTCAACTCAAACAGCTGGCCGAGGTATCCGACTGGATCGAAAAGTATCGACAATTTTGGGAAGGCCGGCTCGATGCAATCGAAGGATTACTGAAGGAAATGAATCCTAAACGAAAGCAATCTTCAAAACGAAAAAATAAATAACCATTAAAACCAAAAAAATGACAAATCAAATTTATCCCTGCCTGTGGTTCGATGGTCAGGCAAAATCAGCGGCCGAGTTTTATTGCTCTGTATTCAAGAACTCACATATCACGGCTGAAAATCCGATGGTCGTATCATTTGAATTGAACGGCAAACCTTTCATGGCATTGAATGGCGGACCTCAATTCAAATTCAATGAGGCAGTTTCATTCGTTGTTAATTGCGATACGCAGGATGAGATTGATTTCTATTGGGACAAACTTACTGCAGGTGGCAAAGAGGGTCAGTGCGGCTGGTTAACAGACAAGTTCGGTCTGTCGTGGCAGATAGTCCCAACTATTTTACCACAACTCCTCAGTGATCCGCAAAAAGCTCCCCGCGTTGTGCAGGCTTTCATGCAAATGAAAAAATTTGATATCGAGAAGTTGAAGGCCGCATAGCGAATCATCATCTTTTAAAATCAGAAAAATGAAAAAGGAAGTTGTGGTCACCCGCGTGTTCAATTCACCGGTAGAAAATGTCTGGAAGGTCTGGACAGATTCCGAACTGGTGAAGCGTTGGTGGGGGCCTGCAAGATTTACCTGCCCAACCGCCAAGATTGATTTTCGTGAAGGTGGAAAATCGGTCGTCTGTATGCGTTCGCCTTCAGAAATGGGAAGCCAGGATATGTACAGCATTTGGGAATATAAAAAGATCGTTCCGATGCAAAGCATTGAGTTCATTCAAAACCTGGCAGACGCGGCCGGCAACAAAAAGCTTCCGGTTGACCTGGGCATGCCGGCAGATTTTCCCGAAGACGTGAGAACTGTGGTCACGTTTAAAGAAACCGGCAAAGGCCAAACTGAAATGACCGTAACTGAGTATGCGGACTTTGGACAGATGAGCCATTTCGCCCAATTAGGACTGGAGCAGTGCTTTGATAAAATGCAAGAAATATATCCGTAAGTGCCGATAGAGACGCGAGCATTGCTGGTAGAGAGACGCGAACATCGCTGGTAGAGACGCGAACATCGCTAGTAGAGACGCGAGCATCGCGTCTCTACCCCGTTCCATTAAAAGTTTACCTGCGCAGTAATGAAATAGCTGCGAGCATCTGCAGGCACTATACCGGGACCCGGATAGCTATCTGCACGCCGGGTAAAATATTTTGAATTGGACAGATTGTTTACAGAGCCTGAAATTCCGAAATGTTTGCTGATCCTGTACTCTGCAGAAAGGTCCATTACAGAATAAGCCGGCACTAAGCCATCAATCGCATTTTCTGTGAACGTCGCGTTCGTTGCATCGGTGTATTGTCTGCCTGTGTATGAATATTGATAACTCGCAGACCATTTCTTGCGACGCAAAAGCACTCCGGTTTTGAAGACAACATCAGGCACATATTCAACATGATTTCCATTTATCGCGGTTTCCTTGGCTTCCATATACTTCGCGCTGATAATCGAGAAATTCGTGAAGACCATCACGTTCGTTTTGGTTTCCCTACCCTTCAACCATTTCCAGATATTCGCTTCCATATAGGATTCCAGTCCATAATGGCGCGAACGTGCCACATTTGTTCGCAGGTTGTACACGATGAAATTGACACGGTCAGAAGATAAGATGCTTCCAATTTTGTTGTCGTAATTAATCAGGAACAAGTTGATATCAAAATTGAAGATACCAATGCTCTTTCGAACGCCCAGATCGGCTGAGTATCCCTTCTCATCCTGCAGTGCACTATCCACGCGAAGGTTTGGATTCAAGGTTCTTAAATCGTTAAAGTTGATGGCCCGATAGTTCTGTGAAAAGTTACCATACAATTGAACCGCCCGGTCGAAGTTATAAGTGAGGCCGACTCCGCCCAGGATAAAATGACGGTTGTTTTGTTTGTGGTCAGTAACCTTTTCCGGATTGATTGGATTACCCGAAAGATCAAATATGGCATTGGTATACGTTCCCTGCGCTTTTGTGGTAATGGCTTCGAAGCGAACGCCCGGAATAACATTCAACCTCGAAGTAATACGAAATATATTTTCAGCGAAGATGGCAGTGTTATGATTGGGAAATGAATATTCCGAATAACGCAAGGTATCTCTCAGATCAGTTGGATTGAAAGTGAAATCCTCTTTCGTACCAGTGCTTCCATCATTTCCAAATCCCTGTTGGCGTTGTGTGTGACCGTTATAATAACGCATTCCAACTAATGCCGTGCTGGTACGATCGCCAATTTTGTACTGGTATAACAATCTTGTTTCGTTGCCCCAATTTTTATATTCATCAACATACAGATTTCTATCGGAGCCGTCATCCGCACGGTTGATATAGGTTAAGATTCCCAGCGCCTGCCTGTCGGCCAGCAATCCGAAGAAGCGGGAGTTAAATGCAAGTTTTTTGTTGATGCGATAATCGAACGACGCTGCACCTAAATTCCAGTTGACCTTAAACCAGTTTCTCTCCCGAACCGAATGGCGCGGATCTTTTTCAAAATCAGCATCGGTCAGACCCCCAGGCTGATGTTCGAGGTAATCGAGATGTGTATATTGAACGGTTAATGACAAGCGGGTATTGAAATTATATAACGCAGAAGCATAAGCGGTGTTCGAATTGAACTCAGCATTCGGACGCCAGCCATCGCCAGACTTATGCTGATAGAACGCATAATAATTTAATTTCTTCACGCGACCTCCGACGCTTGTCGAGCTATTCAAAAATCTCCATGAACCGGCGGTCAACCTGCTGCTGATCGCAAATTTTTGCGTATCGGCTCCACTGTTCATTTTGAAGTTGATCATTCCACCAAACTGCGTTCCGTATTGCAGGGAAGCCGCACCCCTGACCACTTCTATCTGCTCAACGGCTTCCGCCGGCGGTGTATAATAAGATTCAGGATATCCTAAGGCATCGGCACTTATATCATATCCATTCTGGCGAGTGTTGAAATTTGAAACCCGGTTCGGATTTAATCCGCGTCCACCGATAGCAAGCTGCAACCCGGCACCGTCATTCTCCCAAATATTCAATCCCGCAACCTTTGAATAGATCTGGCGGCTGTTGTTGGTTGCTGTATTGGCCGTAATATCTTTAATAACTACTACTTCAGATTTTTTACCGGCATATATCGCCGTTCCCTCCACATCGTGAAGGCGGGTAAATCCTGAATTCATTTTCTCCGCCAACTGCACAGTCACGCTGTCAAGAGTTTTTATATTTGTTGAAAGCGGAACCGTTACAAACAGGTTCTTGTTTTCAACCTTTATCGTTTTAAAAACCGTGATAAAACCAATGGAAGTAATCTCCATTTGATATTCACCCGATGGAACATTGAAGTCAAATTTTCCTTCATCATCGGTAACCGTTCTATAGGAAGTATTTTGCAGTATAACGGTTACCCCGGATTGCGGCTGTTTTTCATGAGTAACAACTCCACTCACTTTCACAGTTTGTGCACTCGCGGTCAAAATAGAAATCAAAGAAAATATCGTAAGTAACAATTTCATCCAACTCTTCATTTGTTTGTAAAGGAATTTATCCATTGCTTGTGTCTAAACCAGCTCTCCTTTTCATTGGCGAGGTTAACACTACTATCTATGTAAAGCCGGCTGCCGGTCCCGTTCAATGAAACATAACTTTCAACGGTTACTTCCGGAGCCATACCACCGTTTGAATAATATTCTTTTAAGATGTGGGCATATTGAAGCATCATATCGGGCTGTGTTTCCATCATTCTTTCCTGGTACGGTGTGAGAAAATCGCTGTTGTTCACCTGGAATTTTCTACCGGCTGAAGGAAGCTTTACATAAAAAAAGGTTGTCCCACTTTTCTCCATCAACATAACACGCCACGAAAATCGATAGCCTTCTTCGGTCCATAACAACTTACCCGGGTATAGCAAAAACCTCAACGGCACTGCAATCTGGAAGAGGAAGAAAACTCCCAGCAATATTATCATCATTTTTTGCCTGCCCGGTTGAAGCAAGTATGAGCGTGCCGATGTTGGTATGGATGGGAAGAAGGAAAACCATGATCTTACCTTGTTGATAATTGTCAAATGGAAATCTGCTGAGAAGAAAATCAGGGTAGCCGTGATCATGAAGTAAGGGAACATTCCTATCTGGAAAAGAACGGCAGTGAGCGAGTGAAAAATAATCACCACGCAATACGCATATGGCCGGGTTCTTTTGTACAACAACAAAAATGGTATGGACAAATCGAACAAAGCACCTGCCCAGCTAAAAAAATAAGCCGTCCATTCATACTTAAACAGCGGTCCTATTACCGGAACATTTGTTTTCGCCAGCAACCAGATCTTCAGTGGCATTGCATTTATGAGCCAGTCGGTTGTCAGCTTTGATAACCCTGCAAAAAAATAAATGATGCAAAGTTGAAATTTGAATATCAGGATCGTCCACGCCGGAACCGTCGTTACACGTAATGAAGGTTTGCGCAACACGTCCAACGAACAATACCGGTTTGCGGGAACAATAATTAATAAGAAAGATAGAATCGTGACTAAATAATAGTGGTTGAGATAATAGGTTTTGTCGATCAGCTCAGCATAGGTGAAGCAAAGAAAGAATAGTGGTGCAGCGACCCGATAAAAAAGCCCAAGGCAAATAAACAATGCTGCAATCGCCATGAATACATACAGGAAATACATGTACACCTCAGGCATAGGGCCAACCCATTCAAAGCCGTGGAAAGGAAAATGGTATTTCGGAACCACGTAAAAATCACGAATCCAGCCCCTGCTAATAAAACGAACCGTGCTGATAAACAGAACAGCTCCGAAGGCCATTCTGAGAACTGCCAGCGGAGCTATATGCCGTTGTCTTATGAAATAATTAGTCCCCATCATCGTCCTGGAAAGAGATCCTGATACCTAATGCTGAAGTCATATCAACCTTAAGTATCACGGTGGATTTCCTAACCTCCGTATATGCGTCACTGATAGAAGATGCATTGTTTGTAATTCCGTCGGATAAAGGATCCGGAAGCGCCTGAATCTTAACAAGCGCTGCGGCCAGCTGATCTTTGATTGCATCATTCAATGGCTTACCGCCGCTTTGCGCGCTCGTAGAAGCCACCTTATCATCAATACCTTTTCCTGAACCACCGGCGTAGATATTTTGCATCGCCTGCACCTGCGCAATCAAAAGTTGCTTTGAAATGCCGCTATAATAACCTTCAACTTTTTCAGGTGATTTAGGCAAAACATTCGGTCCGTATAATCCAATAGGAATTCCAATTTTATAGTTCTGTAAGTGCACGTCCCAATCCTTTACAAATGCATTAACCAGTAAACTCAGTGAGCTACCGGCATCTGTTCCGGTTGCAGATGTGAATGTTTTCATATAGTTGCCAGTTGCCCATGCGGCGCCAACGGCGGCTGATTTCGTTTTCAGCGACGATACAATTGCTGCCAGGTATTGTTTTGCTCCCTGGGCGTTAGCGTTGGTAGTAAATCTTGCCAGCGTTGCATCATCACCATATGCATATAAAAGATAGTCGAGCGCAGGGAAGCCCTGGGCGGCAAAGTTTCCAACGCCATCAATTACGTAGGTAGCACCGCCAATATTGCTTTTTATTAAAGCCGTATCGGTTGGAAAAGAATTGGTGAAGTGAGTGGTTAGCGACAAATCGGCGGCAGGACCAAACTCAAATTCACTAATTGCCGCCCATGCCTTATATGCATCCACAAACTTATTACGGAGATCCGTAAGCGTGGTTGCAGTCGGCGCGCTGGTGAATGCGCCGGTTTCTGCATCTAAATCAGCAGTCTTCGCAACGAATTGTTGATACGCAGGCAGAATAATATTGGTGCCTAAATTTACAAGCACTTCATCTTGTGTACCGGTGGGTGGCGGATTTCCTCCCGTCGAACTATCGGATTTGCTACACGATCCGATTGCAATCACAACAAAGAGAATCACACATAGAGCCCGTGTTATCAGTTTTTGCTTCATCATTTCATGGATTTATCTTAACACAGATTCGGGCTGCACTGAGCGCCCGAATCCGCAAATTTATGATCACTTATTTTCTTACAGGAACGATTTCACAGAATCCCACCCGTAAATGCTGCTTATCTTGTTAATAATGCTATCAATTTGTTCAACCGTTATGTTGTAGAAATTCGTTCCAAACAGGGCTGTAACTGCCTGATGATCGGCATCGCTGATCTTTTTGTGCTGATTAAATTTCAGCGCCGTCCAAAATCCCAGTGATTCTGATAACAAGCCGCATACTGCCGCAGGACCATTTGCCACGCCAGCTTTTGCCTCGTTCAATTCGTGCAGTGCAGCGGCGGCTTCAACAATCTCAAACATTGGAATAATGATCGCAGCCTGCTCTTTCGCTGTGGCGAGGTCGTTATTCTCAAGCGCAGCCCTACCCTTCAGAAAAGCTGCCATTAAGGTTGGATTCGAATTGATACCCGTGAGCTTTACAACCGGTTTAATTACCCCTGAATCAACCTGACTTGTATAAGAACCCCAATATTTAACCCCGGCGCGATTTGCGGGGAAATTGACCGGCACACACCAGAGGTAAAATGCCTGGTCCCAGGCATGTTGCTTTGCTTCAATGCTTGCGCTGCTGTTAAGTGAATCACCTAAATAAACATCTGTAATCAGGTGGCCGATGAGTATTCCCATCATTGATTTGGTGAAGTACTGTCTCCAATACATGCCATTCGCTGATAGCAGTGTTTTACGAGAACTTACTCCGGCTACGCCGTTAGATGAAGGCTGCCCCGATTGGCTTGCAAGTGCAATGCTATCAAAAACAATATCAATTACCGATTGGCTTGCACCAATTGTGTTTGCTTTTAAGTTTATTGAAGAAGAATTGAGACTAAGAGGTTTGTCATTGAAAATTGTGTCTCTGAAATAACCACCCTGGTTAGCAAACATGCTTTTCAATTTAGCCGCATCCACTATGTTACCACTGGTATTGCCCTGGTTCATCACCAACTCCATGTTCGCAAGCATCGACAGCAATGTCTTTGCCGGAATTGAGTCAACACTCTTGAACGTATAGGTGTCAGGAACTGTATAGGTTGGTGGGGTGACAACGTTGTCATCTTTGCTACATCCAATAGTAAACATTAGGGCGATAACAAGAAAAGGTAATAGAGAAATCTTCAATCTATTGGTCATAAGCTGTTTCAATTTGACTGCAACATTAGAACAGCCCGGCAAATCTTGTTATTGAATTCGGGAAAAACTATTTACGGGATGCGAAAAACCGTTGATTTTTAGCCTTTTGGATAAGGTTAATAGAGAAAGACAAGGAAACTGATGCCAGTTGAAAATGCAATACCTATGAGGGAACAGATTCGAATAACTTAATTCTTTCAAACCTGCCGGTGATTTCTCTAATGTTAATACTAAAAACTACGCCCTTAATGGAGGCTGTATCGTCGTCGATAAATGGCCACGTACTTTCAAGATGGGCCAGCAAACCAGGCACGATTGGCAATTTCCGGTTTATTAATAATTTCAGCGCATCAGTTCGTTCTTCTCCCTGTAATTCTTTGAAGGTTCCCCACGCGATCACACTTTTCCAGTTGCCCATATCGCGGGTGTCGTCTACCTCAAAACACACGTGCGGATTCCAGCGCATGATTTGAACTTTCAACCCTTCGTCAGTATGACAATAAATTTTCCCGTCATGATATACGTAGCCGATCGGCACTACATACACTTTTTCGTTGCCATAGCAACCGATTCTACCCACTGCTTCGCTTTGAAGCAGCTCTTCAATTTCAGTTTGTTTTAAATTGCCTACCATAACGAGAATTTAATAGTGAATGATCTTGCTTAAGCGAACATTTGTGTCACGCTCCAGGCTATCAGGGCCACATCGATCAGAATACTCAGGAAGAAAACGGGAATGGTAATCTTGGTTGGCAGCGCCGCAAGGTTGGTCACCACCGACATGCCCATCGCACCAATCACCAAAGCCCAAAGCCCCATGTTGTTGCCACCGAGATAAATAAAAAACACCGTGATTGGAGTCAACGCACATCCGTGTACAGCAAGGATGATGGCGACCCAGCCCAAACGATATTTCTGCTGTGCTTTGGCCCAATCGAAGAATCGGGTTAATACTGAAGGCTTTTTTTCTACTGCGGCGAACGTGGAGTGGTAAGGATGATGTAACGTTTCCATGGTAAATAAATTTTTGTCACAAATTTCATCCAGCGCTCTCTCCCAACTATTGACAATGCTTAACTCCGACCATGATCTTTATCATAATATGATTTGTTAAATGACACTTATATTTTGCCTGATAAAAATCATATCCGTTTTAGGGTGCCATCATATTTATAGAAGGAGAGCGACGGTATTTTTGCTTTAACTGAATTCTTAACCATTAATCATGCGATTGCAAGTGTCAAAGAATAAAACTGTTGGTGAATTACAATCTGAGTTCAATGCCATATACCCATATTTGAAAATCGATTTTTACAAAATGGTACATGGCAAACCTGGACTTTCGATCCGCCAAAAACTTCCCGTCACTGCTTTGCTACACGGCGGTGAAAACACTATGGACGAAGAAATGGAAGTCCATGATAGTATGACTGCTGGTCAACTTGAAAAAGAATTTTTCGATAAATTCCGGATAAACATACAGCTAGCGCGAAAGTCAGGCGCAGTATGGCTTGAAACCACCGTCACAGAAGGCTGGACATTAAAACAACAAAATGATTACGGCAAAGAGTTATCCGATGTGGTAAAAGAACCGGCCGAAAAAAGATGATAAACTAATAAAGAAGGTTTTTCAGCTTGTCGACGTTTTCAATGCGAACTTTTCCGTCCTTAATAGAAATTAATTTCTCCGATTTAAAATCGCTGATGGTTCTTATCAGCGATTCGGTAGCAGTACCTATGTAGTGTGCAATATCTTCGCGCGATATTTCAAGCGGCTTTGAACTTCCGGCCTCGTTGTATTTACTATTCAGATCGACGAGCGCACGTGCAACGCGTTTTCGCAAAGAACTGTATGCCATATTAAGGAGACGCTCTTCCTTTGCACGAACATTTTGGGTGATAATATGGATGAACTTTGCAGCTACTGAAATATCGCCATAGATCATTTGTAGAAAATCATCTTTCGGGATAGGCATGATCTCCGATTCCTCCAGCATCACGGCGCTGTCTTCATAATTCTTATCTTCTATCAGTGCGGGGTACCCGATAAAGTCACCATCAGTAAAAACATCGGTGATATATTCTTTACCATCCTCGTGCATTCTGATCGCTTTTACCTTGCCCTTTACGAGGTAGAATAAAAATCGCGGCCGCTTACCTTCCTGGTAGAGCGCCTGTTTCTTATTATAAGTCTCGATCGGGTATTGTTCTGATAGTTGATTGATCAAGCCTGCACTCTTCACATCTTTCAAAAACTGGCTGATGCCTGGTGCATTCATTGAATAATTGTGCGTCAGCACTTCACTTTTCTTCAGCCTCAGCTCGATCGCGTTCAGCAATTCAATATCTTCAAAAGGTTTCGTGATATAATCATCTGCTCCCAACTCCATTCCCTTCCTCATATCACTTCTTTCCGTTTTCGCTGTAAGGAAAATGAACGGGATAAATTGCGTATCGGTATTTTTTCTAAGAAGATGAAGCACGCCATAACCATCCAGCTCAGGCATCATAATATCACAAACGATCAGGTCAGGCTTTATATTAATTGCCAGCTCAACTCCTCGTTTGCCATTTTCAGCCGTTGCCGTTTTGTACCCGGCCAGGTCAAGAATCTCAGCTGTATTTTCGCGTATATCCTTATTATCGTCTATTACCAAAATTGATTTCATGTGTTGATTCAGTTTACGGGTATCGATATGGTTACTGTTGTGCCTTTTCCTAATTCGCTTTGCAAATTTACTTCTCCCTGAAGAAGGTCGGTATACCGTTTCACAATATGAAGTCCGAGCCCAGTTCCCGCTATGTTTAAAGCGTTTACACCACGGAAAAAGCTCGAAAACAAATGTCCTTTATCGGCATCTGCTATTCCCATTCCCTGGTCGGCAACCGATATCGTAGCAATATCATCCTTTACAAAGGTTTTGACGCCGATCGTTTTTCCTTCTTCGGAAAATTTGATGGCGTTTGTAATCAGGTTGATCAGGATATTTTTCAGCAGCTTGTTGTCTGACTGAACAACAGTATCGCCCTGGTACTCGATTTCAAATTGCTGGCCTTCTTTCAACAACCCTTTCATTTCGTCGGCAGCTTCCAGCATGAATTCCTTCAAATCGAACTCACTAACGTGAGTGATCACCTTTCCTTCATCGAGTTTACCAAGTGAAAGAAAATCTTCGAGAATATCGTTCAGATGCTTAACCGAGTTTTTGATTTTCGTAATGTGCCGTTCACACTTGTCAGGTTCATTTCTTGCAATATATCCCGATAACAAAGAAGCCGACGAAAGCACCGTACTCAATGGCGTCCGGAATTCATGCGAAGCCATCGACACGAACCGGCTTTTAATTTCATTAAGCTGCCGTTCCTGATCAAGCGCTTCGCTAAGCTCGGTTTGGGATTGTTCGAGCTTTTGCAGCGCTTCTTTCAAAATCATGGTCCGCTGCTCAACCTTTATCTCCAGCTCAGCATTCAATTTCCTTATTTCATCACTTACCTTCTCAAGTTGCTTCTGTTGCGTAAGCATATTGCTTTCAATGAGCTTTCTGCTAGTAATGTCGACTACAAACGCAATTACAAACAACTGGCCATCGCGCGAGTAATGGCTAAGGCTCACTTCCACCGGCAGATTGGCGCCATCTTTCTTCCTTCCATATAAATCTCGATTGTGACCCATTGCGCGGTTGGCGGGATCTTTATAAAATCCTTCGCGAAGTTGTACATGGGCTTTTTGGAACTGGTCGGGAATAAGAATTTCGATCGGCTGACCAATGATTTCTTCGCCGTTATAACCGAACATGCGTTCGGCAGCCGGATTGATCAATACAATTTTACCATCGCGGCCCGTTAGAATAATTCCTTCTGTTGCATTTTCAAATAGTGAAGTCAGATGCGCCTGATCAACCATAAGGGAATTTCAATCTGTGAAGCGTAAATATAATTAAGGTTAAGAGATTAATAGCTCGGTTGCCTTAATGAGTTCAATTAACCCGGTAAGATTTTCCTTTTTTACGTCATCGAAATCGGTTATCATCTGTGTTGCCTCAGCAGGATCTTTTGCTCGCACCAATCTCGCTCCCATTTTGAGCATGAACTTATCGCGCCAGCCGAGATTTTTATAAATCATTCTTCCATGAAGAAAACTGACATGACAATTTTCAAGTAGGTCTTTAGGCACGCCACCGGAAACATACTCCATCAATTTTTCCCGTTCGTTCGGCGGTGTTCCCGACACAATAAAAAGAAACACTTTTTTCCTTTTAAGTACGTGAACATTTTTACGCATCCATTTGCCAGCCTCCAGCTTTCCGATATATACACTGGTGCCTATTATTACTGCATCTAATTTGCCGAGATCTTCCTCATCAAGATTTTCCACCGGACTCACTGGAATATTTAATTCTTTTCCCAGCCATTCAGCATACTGCTTTGTTGCACCGTATCTACCCTTGTAAGTGATGACTGATTTCATGGCGTTGATGTTTAGACTTGGAGGAAATAGATAAAAAATTTGGGTCCAATTAGAATTTCACCTGTTTTTAGCAACCAGACATGCCATTTATTTGTTCATTTTACTGCTAAGTTTGCACGATAACCTGATCAAGCCGATTTTTTTCATACTTTACGTAAACTCAAAATTACTATCAGGAAGGGCAAGCACTAAGTACATGCGTTCGACACAATTTAACCCGTCTGTGACTTTGCAAACAATGTGCGTCAAAAATAAATTCAGCTGGCAGCCGCACCACTGATAATAATCATCACCGTCTTTGATGTTTCTCATGAGCGGCAGAAGCAACCATCGAATACTTTTGAGTCGTGAAAAGACATCGATATCCCTGTATTCCTTCTAACGCATCTCTTAGGGTTAACTCGCTATCTAACATCTAAACATAATCACATGAAACGCATGCTAACGCCAGTGGTATTTATCTTAAGCGCACTAGCTTTTCTTTTTTCCTGCCAGGAAGGAGTGAAAACAGACGAGAAAACAGTTCCTGTAGAGGATCTAACGAAAAATCAGACAGAAGTTCATGGGCCGGAACTTAAGGAATCTGATATTAACATTACTCACCCGCTCGACCAAACGATGGTTACGGAAGGAAAGGCAACCTATGAATTGAAATGCCAGTCGTGCCACAAACTAACCACTGAAAAACTAGTGGGTCCAGGCTGGAAGGATGTTACAGTAAGAAGAAAACCACTTTGGATCATGAATATGATCACCAATGTAGACATGATGCTTGAAACTGATCCGGAAGCGCAAAAATTGCTTGAGCAGTGTATGGTGAGAATGCCAAACCAAAACCTTTCAAAAGATCAGGCACGGCAGGTTCTTGAATTCATGCGAAGCAATGACGGCGAAAAATAACATCAAAAAACCCCCAATTTTCTAACGGATATCTATAAATGATTTTATATGAGAAAGCTTTCTTTTTCGTCTTTCCTACCTCTCGCCGCAATTTTTCTTTTAGCATCACAGGGCTGCAAACCCAAGGGGACACAGTCTGCGATCAGCGGCGACGCCGCCTCAAAAGTTTATGTAGCACCAGGTAAGTACGACGAGTTTTACAACTTTGTATCTGGCGGTTTCAGCGGACAAATGTCGGTCTATGGAATTCCATCTGGCCGTCTGCTCCGGGTGATTCCTGTTTTTTCTGTTGACCCTGAAAAGGGATACGGATACAGTGAAGAAACAAAGCCTATGTTGAATACATCTAACGGGTTTATTCCGTGGGATGACCTTCACCATATCGCATTATCGGAAACCAATGGCCTGCATGATGGCCGCTGGGTATTTGCAAACGGAAACAATACTCCACGTATCGCCAGGGTTGATTTGACAACTTTCCGCACAGCCGAGATCATCGAAATACCGAACAGTGCCGGAAACCACTCATCACCTTATATCACTGAAAACTCTGAATACGTTGTTGCCGGAACAAGGTTCAGCGTACCGATTGGTGATAACCAGGATGTGGCCATCAACACCTATAAACAAAATTTTAAAGGAACGGTAAGTTTTATCGCTCTTGATAAGACCTCCGGTCATATGAGCCTGGCCTTCCAGATTTTGACACCAGGTATCAACTTCGACCTTGCACGCGCAGGTAAAGGAAAATCGACCGGCTGGTTCTTCTTCAGTTGTTATAATTCAGAAAAAGCAAATACCCTGCTCGAAGTGAATGCCTCGCAGAAAGATAAAGACTTCATTATGGCGGTGAACTGGAGAAAAGCGGAAGAATATCTGCGCGCCGGCAAAGCAACAAAGAAAGCAGTTAAATATGCGCACAACCTGTACGACGAGAAAACACATACGGCAACGTCTACCATGGAAACTGAAGTGATGGTGCTCGATCCGAAAGATTGTCCTGACATGATTTACTTCATGCCATGTCCTAAATCGCCACATGGTTGCGACACCGATCCTTCCGGAGAGTATATTGTAGCCAGCGGCAAGTTGGCAGCAACTATCCCAGTATTCTCTTTCACAAAAATACAGGCTGCGATCGCTGCAAAAAATTACGACGGAATGTTTGATGGAATACCGGTTTTAAAATACGACGCAGTACTTTATGGCGAAGTTCAGAAGCCAGGACTTGGCCCATTGCACACCGAATTTGATGATAACGGCAATGCCTACACGTCTTTCTTTGTGTCGAGCGAAGTGGTAAAATGGAACGTTAAAGACTTAAAAGTCATCGACAGAGCTCCTACTTACTATTCCGTAGGTCACTTAAGTGTTATGGGTGGACCAACATCAAAACCATACGGCAAATACCTGATTGCTTATAACAAGATTACAAAAGACCGCTTCCTGCCAACTGGCCCCGAACTTGCCCAGAGCGCACAGCTATATGATATCAGCGGTGAAAAGATGAAGCTATTGCTCGATTTCCCAACCATTGGCGAACCGCACTATGCAGAAGCAATACCTGCCGACATGATTGCGAAGAACAGCCAGAAGATCTATAAGATCGAAGAAAACGGAAATGCTTTTGCAGCTAAAGGCGACAAATTTGCGCGCGTTGAGCGCAAGGGAAACCAGGTCCATGTTTATGCAACCGCCATTCGCTCACACTTTACTCCTGACAATATTGAAGGTGTGAAATTGGGTGATGAAGTATATTTTCATATTACCAACCTCGAACAGGATTGGGATGTGCCGCACGGATTTGCAGTAAAAGGCGCTAACAACGCCGAGCTATTGATCATGCCCGGTGAAACACAAACATTGAAATGGGTGCCTGAAAGAGTTGGTGTATTCCCGATCTATTGTACAGACTTTTGTTCTGCATTACACCAGGAAATGCAAGGTTATATCAGGGTTAGCAGCCCGGGTTCCAATGTTCCGATCTCATTTAGCACTGGAAAAACAGAACCCGAACAGGCCCAGGCAGCAACTCCAGGAAAATAATTGAATAGAATGAGCTAGCCCGGTTTTCAGTTGTGCATTGTTTCTTCCGGGGTCAGTAACCCCGGAAGTTTTTTTTAAAACGATTATCATGAATAATAAGTTGAGCATTGTATCCCGGATATTGGTTGCCTTCGCGTCTGGTGCATTGATAGCTGTGTTTTTTTTACCAGCGTGGAGGATCGACCTGTTCGCCCCGCAATATCCGGAAGGACTTACTATGAAGATCTGGATCAATACAATTAAGGGTGATATAGATGTTATCAACGGACTTAACCACTACATCGGCATGAAACACATCACTGTGGACATGTTTCCCGAATTTAAGTTCCTACCTATTGTTGTTGGCTTTTTTATGTTGTTTGGAATGATCGTCTCAATTACCGGCAGCAAAAGATTACTATTTTTTTACCTGGTTCTGACGGCGATCGGCGGCATGTTAGCCATTTACGATTTTTATCAGTGGGGCTACGACTACGGCCATAACCTCGACCCGAAAGCCCCGATCCAGGTGCCAGGGCTATCCTATCAGCCGCCAATATTTGGACATAAACGTTTGCTCAACTTCGACGCCTATTCTTTTCCGGATGTTGCAGGCTGGATTGTGATTGCTGCAGGTATGCTCGCAGGCGGAGTATGGTTGGTTGAATGGTTGAAACATAGAAAAACTAAAACCAGGCCTGTAACAGCAGCTTCGATGGCTCTTTCATCGATATTCCTGGTATCAATATTCAGTTCATGCAATACAAATCCCGAACCATTTGTGGCCGGCAGAGATGCCTGCGATTTTTGCAAGATGAGCATTTCGGATACCCGTTATGGTGGTGAACTCATAACCACCAAAGGAAAGATCTATAAATTTGATGATCTGCATTGTCTATCAGCTTTTCTCAATTCAGATGCAGTACCTCATAAAGACCGGGCAAGTGTGCTTGCCATCGATTTCGAAAAACCAAACACATTTTTGACTGCCGATAAAGCAGTGTTTGTGCAGGGCGCCGACATCAAAAGTCCCATGGGCAGTAACGCAGCAGCGTTTGCCAGTAAAGATGCCGCTGACGAGTTCGCAAAAAATAAGCAGGCTGAAATTCTTGACTGGACTTCACTGGAAGGAAAACTGAAAAAATAATGCGACAACTCCTCTCGATACTATTGATTGCCGCCTGCTTTTCCGCTTCTGCAAAAACGATTGTCGCAGGAAAGGGACAGGCCATTCCAACCCTGGCAAAAGCAGTAGCCCTCGCAAAAGATGGCGACACGGTAATCTTAAAAACCGGATTATATAAGGACGGAGCCGTTTTAATTACAAAGGCAATCCACGTAATCGGGGAACCAAACACTGTATTAGACGGCCAGTTTAAAACCGAACTGCTGATAATAAATGGCAAAAACATCGTTGTAAAAAACCTTACGCTTCAAAATGCAGGCTACTCCGCACTGGATGACTACGCAGCTGTCAAAATTATCGACGCTACCAGCATAACAGTTGAAAACTGCAAGGTTGTTAACTCCTACTTTGGCATTCACGTTTCAAATTCGATTTTGTGCACGATCCGAAACAACACGATCGTTGGCCAGCCAAAATCTGAACAGCTCACCGGAAACGGAATTCACCTGTGGAAATGCAGCCAGGCTACGATAGAAAACAATCACATTTCGGGCCACCGGGATGGGATATATTTTGAATTTGTAACAGCGTCGTTGATCAAAAAGAACATCAGCGAAAATAACATACGCTACGGATTGCACTTCATGTTTTCTCACAGCGATCATTATGTAGAAAATACTTTTCGAAAAAACGGCGCGGGCGTGGCTGTGATGTTCTCAAAAAAAGTGGTGATGGAAAGAAACCATTTTGAAGAAAACTGGGGCGCGTCTGCTTACGGGATCCTGTTGAAAGAAATGAGCGATGGAGTAATTCTGAATAACACTTTCCTGAAAAATACAATAGGAATTTTCATGGAAGGAAGCAGCCGAATGGACATCAATAAAAACATTTTCAAAAATAATGGCTGGGCTTTGAAGATCCAGGCCAGCTGCGACGACAACCAGGTTCGTCAGAACAACTTCTTTGGAAACAGCTTCGACGTGGCAACAAATGGCACGATGATGTTGAACAAATTCACAAATAATTACTGGGACAAATACGAAGGCTACGATATTAATAAAGATGGTATTGGCGATGTACCTTATCATCCGGTTAGCATGTATGCGATGATAGTAGAGCAAAATCCTACCACGCTAATGCTTATGCGTAGTTTTATGGTATCGCTTTTCGACAAGGCAGAGAAGGCCATTCCGAGCCTCACTCCGGAAAACCTGGTTGACAGCAAGCCCGAAATAAAGCCGAATAAGTTATGATAAGAATAGAAAACCTTAAAAAGAGATTCAACAAACTCCAGGCTCTTGATGGAATATCCGCGCTCTTTAATTCGGGACAGGTTGTTTCCCTGATAGGCCCTAACGGTTCCGGTAAAACGACATTAATAAAATGCATACTGGGAATGGTGAAAGCCGATACAGGGCAGATTTTTGTGAATGGAACACGCGTGGCCAACGATCCCTCTTACAGAACTGATATCGGGTACATGCCGCAGATCGGGAGATACCCCGACAACATGAAGATTGGCCAGCTGTTCAGGATGCTAAAAAACATCAGGAACGTAGATGAAACCGCACTTGATAATGATCTCCTGGTAAAATTCAACCTGGCGTCAATTTTCGACAAGCCGATGAGAACGCTGAGTGGTGGCACCAGGCAGAAAGTTAGCGCGGCGCTTGCCTTTTATTTCAATCCGTCCATCCTAATTCTTGATGAGCCAACTGCGGGCCTGGACCCGCTTTCGTCTGAAATCTTAAAAGAAAAGATCAGGCAGGAAAGCGATAAGGACAAACTCGTTCTCATCACTTCGCATATACTCAGCGACCTTGATGATCTCACCAGTCATGTCATGTATTTGCAGGAAGGCAGGATGATCTTCTTTAAGGACATAGCAGCATTGCGCAAAGATACGGGCGAAGAAAAGTTAGGTAAGGCGATCGCGCAGGTGATGCGTGATGAAAAAAAGGAATCATTATGGATAGACGAAGTATTGACGGATTCGCAAAGGAACAAACTTAAAAGTTAAAAGTAAAAAGCAAAAAGTCAGCTAATTGAGTTCTTAGTAATAAAATACATTCCTGGCACTTAAGGTTCTATTTTCTTTTCATTCACTTTTCACTTTTGACTTTTGGCTTCTCACTTTGACATTTGGCTTTTGACTTTGTCTTTGACTTGCCTTTCACTTTTGTCTTTTAACTTTTAACTTTTGACTTTTCCACCAATCGAAACCAAACCTCTTTAAAATGAAACTCTCCAAATACGTTTTATACGATATCGCGCGAAGTAAGGTAGTAATTGGTTACACCCTGTTTCTTCTGGCTGTTTCAATGAGTTTATTTCAGTTGGAAGACAACAGCAGCAAGGCGATTTTGAGTTTGCTGAATATAATACTGATTGTTGTTCCCCTGATCAGTATCATCTTCGCGACCATTCACTATTACAATTCTTACGAATTTATTGAATTGATGTTGTCCCAACCACTTAGCCGGACGCGGATATTGTTAAGCGAATATGCAGGCGTAGCCACGTCACTATTAAGTGCGTTTTTAATTGGCGTTGGAATTCCGGTGATATTATTTTCGTTTGATCCAACGAGCATCGCATTGTTATTAACAGGATGTGCGCTAACACTTGTATTTACTTCACTCGCATTTCTTGCCTCGGTAAAAGCACGGGATAAGGCAAGAGGAATTGGATCTTCCTTACTGTTGTGGTTCTATTTTTCCCTGATATATGACGGACTGATAATGCTCATCCTATTTTCGTTCGCCGATTATCCGATGGAAAAATTTACCCTGCTTCTTTCTGCATTAAATCCGGTTGATCTCGGGCGCATCTTTATCATGCTTCAGATGGACGTTAGCGCCCTGATGGGATACACAGGAGCACTTTACCAGGAATTCTTTGGAAGTGCAGCGGGAATACTATTCACGGGATCTATAATGTTGATCTGGATTGTGGCACCGTTGCTGCTGGCAATAAGATTATTTAAGAAAAAAGATTTATAAGATAACGGTCGTCCCGTCTTGCCTTCGCGATTGACCGGCCAAGAAAACGCAAAGGCCCGCATGGTGACCAAAGAAAATGCAATCATTTGTCCCCTGCCAATTGAGTGAAACGTTCAACTCCAACACACCTATACTACAAGTTCATAGCTTCGGGAACACGCCCCAGGCTTAGAAGGGCTACAAAGCCGGATTTAATTCCATTACTTTCTTTGAAGTTGATGAAAGCCATATCAATGCTAATGCCGTTGGGAAGAAAATACTTAGGAAAAACATGAGGACCGGATAACTACTACCTCTTATAAGCCCAATTCCATTTAAGAGCAGCACTGATTCGGTTGTTATGAATGCAAACAGGAACAACCACAATCCAATTTTGAAGTTACGCGACTGATAAAACTGATAGAGATTCGAAACAATCATCAACAAAAAAATGCTGATCGATCCAAGTAGAACCAAATGCAGGTAAGCGATGATGAAATTGCGGGTTTGATATGCTAACTGGGCAATGAAAGGAACTGCGCTCAGCAGTTGCAAAATATTTTTGATAACGAAGGCAACGAACGCAATGCGAATAAATATTCTTTGAAGATCATTTTTTATTTTGATGCTCCACACATCCTTCAATAAGAAATAAGTAGCGGCTATTTGCAGCAGCGCGGCCATTCCGCCGACCAGGTTGAAAATCCACCCTGGGTCACTCCATAAAATTGAAAGGCAGTAAGCCGGCACACAGGAAAGATTGAAAAGCAGGAAAGAAATTCTTCCATTGTGAGCAGGCCGCTTCTGTTCAATAAACCGATAGACCGCTGCCAGTATCAGGAAAACGAAAAAGCCATTGGATTGAAAATGCAGGTAGAAATAAATCGCATCATAATATAAAGGAGTACCGCCATTTCCCATTGACATGATTGGTGCGGTTGCAAATGGACCAATTGCGGAAAGAAAGGCATACATAAATCCGGCTCTCAAAAAGCTCCAGGAAATTGGAGCTTCACCTTTTTTCATTGCATTCATAACCACGATGCCGAAATAAAAACTCGTCGCAAGTGAAATGGTAGAAAAGGTAATGCTATAGGGACCATACCCCTGGAAGGGAAATGTGAAAAGCATTCCGTACGCAGAAATCAGAAATAACAGCACGATGTTTCTCCAAAGCACGTAGGCAACTTTTGAGCTCAGTTCAGGAAAGCACTTCATCACAACCAATACAAGCATGGGAATAATCCATCCGCCGAAAGCAAAATGCGAATGTGCATGCAACAGATTCCTGTAATCAAAATATCCGACAGGTAGAACGGAATATGCGCGGAGATACAATCCTACAACGGAAAGAAGGAAAAAATTGAAAAGCGAAATAGATAACAATCTTTGCTGTAACGTCGATACCGGTTCGGCGCTGTTCTCCGCTTCGAGGTAATTCATTTAAAGGCAAAGAAATGCATTATAAGAAAACGATGCAAAGACAGGAGTCAAATTGCAGGCTGATATTTGTCAGGAGAACAATTTAACCATGAAAATGCGGAATTCCCTATATCGAAGGTCTGTAATGAAGTTTTTGAGCCCTTGATTTTTTGAAAGAACGCTACCTGGAGTGCGGCAAGTGTTGGCTTCTCCAAGGATTATGAGCGCTAAATTTTTATCCGCAGGAGTGAAACACTAAGTGTCAATCTTACACTTTTCGTTTTCCATTCTTTTTCCAGTTATCCACATTTTAGATATTCCAGCTTTCATTTTACATTTTTTGTAACCTCCGCCGGTTTCATTACTCTAATTGCCGTTAGGCCCGCTTCTATTCCATACCTAAAATAATTTTGCCATGTTACACAGGAAGTATTCCATTTTCATAATTGCGACACTGGCGGCAGTTTTGCTCATCAATTGCAATAAGCTGGATTTCTTGAATCCATTCAAACCCAATTCGCAACTTGCCAAAGATGGAAAAGAAATTTTCCGGTACGATACTTATAACGATGAAACTTTTTGGAGTGGCTTACTGCATATAGACAAAGCCATCGCTGGAGCGGCAAATGGCGGCTTTGGCCCTGGTGTGAGCCCGGCAACGGCTTTGGCTGTTGGTTTGAAAGTGGATGCACAGGCACTGCCAAAAGAAGTGGTCGACGGTATTAAATCAGGCGCTATTAAATTAGATGATCCAAAAACCACTCTCGCACTCCTCAAATTAAATGCAGTGGTTGGTGTAAAGGGAACGTTTGATGGCAACACGCTAAAAACAGTTGGAATTACCTGCGCCGTTTGTCACTCCACCGTCGACGATTCATTCATGCCCGGCGTTGGAAAGAGATTGGATGCATGGCCGAATCGCGATTTAAATGTTGGTGCGATCATTTCTTTAACCGACAATGCGCAGCCTCTTGCAGATCTGTTACACGTAACCGAACCACAGCTGCGCGATGTTTTGGGCAAATGGGGCCCGGGCAGGTTTTCAGCAATTTTGTTTATGGATGGAAAAGCCTTTCGCCCGGATGGCGAGGTGGCAGCAAATATGATTCCCGCAGCATTTGGCCTGAAAGACATCACGCTGACAACCTATACCGGCTGGGGCGATATTAGTTATTGGAACTCGTTTGTTGGCAATCTGGAAATGCATGGCCAGGGAAACTTTTTCGATCCGCGTTTGAATGATGCAAAGAAATATCCGATCGCAACAGAAAATCATTTTTATGCAGTAACCAACACGCCAGATCTCATTACCCCGAAGCTTGCAGCGTTGCGCGCGTACCAGCATTCAATTGATGCGCCAAAGCCTCGACCTGGAAGTTTTGATCAACAGGCGGCATCTCGTGGAAAGAAGATTTTTCAAACTAAAGCAAAGTGCGCAACCTGTCACGCTGCACCTTTGTATGCCGACAACGTACTGCATACCGGAGCCGAACTCGGCATCGATGACTTTGATGCCATGCGCTCTCCTACCGGAAAATACAGAACAACACCGCTGGGTGGATTATTTGCACATTCAAAGAATGGCCTCTATCACGATGGCAGATTCAAAACTTTGAATGATGTTGTCAACCACTACGACGCACACCTGAAAACCGGGTTATCCTCTTCGGAAAAACAAGATCTTGTTGAATTTTTGAAATCCCTGTAATACAAGGTTAGGGTTAGAGGTTAGGGGTTAGGGCTAGACGCATAGTTGATTGCTTTCGCGCATTAACCATTGCTTCACCCCTCACCCCTCACCTCTCACCCCTCACCTTCTCCTTTTCTCTATGATTTTCGTCATATTCTCCAAATTACTGCCCAATTAAAAGTATTTAAATACTTCTATTAAATAAATTTGCTGGTACATTTAAAAACATTTTTTTTATGCCAGCACTTACCAATGAAACAATTGGGCAAATCGCCGCAAAGGATTTTCGCAAAGCAGATATTTTCAGAAAGTACGGTTTGGACTTTTGTTGTGGAGGAAAGAAAACGGTTCAACAGGCCTGTGAAGAAAAAGGAATAGACGCAGCCGTTATTGAACTGGAATTGTCCGAAACGGAAAGAAACCCAAGCTCCCGCCCCCTTCCCTACAATGAATGGAGTCCTGAATTTCTTGCAGATTATATCGTCAATGTTCACCACGGTTATGTGAAAAAAACGTTGCCGGTTCTTCGCACCTATGCGGCAAAAGTTGCTGACAGGCATGGTAACCTCCATTCCGAATTGATAGATATTTATCAACTCGTGGAAAAAGTAAACCTGGAATTAACCGGCCACATGATGAAAGAAGAGCGCATGCTGTTTCCATTTATTAAGCAACAGGCATCGCAGCCTCCTGCAAAATCGGAGGAAGGCGAACAATGCAGTGTTGTCCGTTCTCCGATCAATATGATGGAACACGAGCACGAAGTGGTGGGAAGGGATCTGGAGAAGATCAGATTACTGACCGACAATTACAATCCGCCTGCCAACTCCTGCAACAGTTTCAAATTCCTTTATAAAACGCTCGAAGAATTTGAGCAGGATCTTCATCTCCATGTTCACCTGGAGAACAACATTTTGTTTCCGAAAGCACTCGAACGCAAATAACATCCCATGAAACAGAATATTCCAATAAGACGGCACGATTCGTTAACAGCTTTCTCAAAAGATCATCATTTTGGATTGCTGCTTGTTTGGAAAATCCGGCAGGGACTTCGCAAGTCGATTGATACTTCCCGAATCAGCAACTACGTTTTGTATTTCTTCGATGAAGATCTTCAACATCATTTCATTGAAGAAGAGAATTTGCTATTTAGCAAACTCGCGCCAAATGATCCTCTACGCAAGCAGGGTGAGCGCGAGCATAAGCTTCTTTGCGCATACGCCGCGAAGATCCGAAACGACAGGTCCAACAAAGAATTATTGTTACAATTCGGCGAGTTGCTTGAGCACCATATTCGTTTTGAAGAAAGAGAGCTGTTTAATCACCTGCAAAAGAAGTTAAGTGAAAATGACTTTCAGTTTGTGAAAGATTCTCATAAGAATCACTCTCACATAATTGAATCGGGATGGCAGGACGTTTTCTGGTTATCGGAAAAATCAGGGCTCTAAAAATTCGCTTTTATTAAATTCAAGCCATAATGAAAACTGGTGAGGCGCGATTCGTTGCGCCTTATTATCTTTAGTCCAATCAATCTACAAAATTTAATGTTGAGCTTAACCTGCAAACTTGCAGTGCGGGCCGTCATATATCTCGCATCGAAATACAAAGATGGCACAAACGCCGGGATCAAAGAGATTTCAGAAGCAATAGATGCCAGCGACCATACCGTTGGCAAATTGCTTCAAACGCTGGTTAAGCAAAAGGTGATCAACAGTGTGAAGGGCCCGTCGGGTGGTTTTTATATTTCCAAAGAACAATTAAAAAAACCAATTATCACGATCGTTGAAGCCATCGATGGCAAGGAAATATTCAGCGAGTGTGGGCTTGGTTTAAGCAAATGTTCCGCCCTTCATCCCTGCCCGGTTCATCACGAATACAAGGCAGCGCGAGACCTGCTTAAAAAACTTTATACCGACAACCGCATTATTGATCTTTGCACACAGGTCAACTCCGGGCTCGCTCATCTTTCCAACTGACAACAAATCCTACAGCCTGATGTTATGCACTACTTCGGCTGATTTACCTCAGCCGCTGGCAAACTTGATTTTGATAGCTTTGCGGAGTTATGCAAAAAATCGACATCAGAATGAAAAACGAATCATTGTTCATTATGCGCGAAAATGCCGGTACGCGAGACTACCTTTCTCCGGAAGAAGCGGTTAGAAAGATTAAATCCGGAGACCGGGTTTTTATTCACGGCAGCGCTGCTACTCCGGTCAGTCTCGTGCAAGCAATGCTCGACCGCCATAACGAATTGAATGGTGTTGAAATGGTAGGCATCACGAACATGGGAGACATTAAATTTGATAAACCGGAATACAGCGGACACTTTTTCACGAATTCATTGTTCGTTTCAAATAACACCAGGGCTGTTGCAAACAGCGCCGATGGTGATTATATACCGATCTTCTTAAGCCAGATTCCGCAATTGTTCAGGAAGAACATTTTACCAATCGATGTTGCGTTGCTCCAGGTTTCGCCACCCGATCAACATGGCTTTTGCTCTTTAGGAACTTCGGTTGATGTTGCAAAATCCGCAGCTGAAACTGCAAAAATTATTATTGCGCTGGTAAACCCGAAAATGCCGCGCACGCATGGTGATGGTTTTTTACATGTGAGCAGAATTGATACGATCGTTTGGTGTGACGATGACTTGCCGGAGGTTGATTACTCGTCGAAAACTAATGCAGCAATTAATCAGATTGGAAAAAATGTTGCGTCACTTATTGAAGATGGAGCAACCCTTCAAATGGGAATCGGAAGCATCCCCGACCAGGTATTACAAAATTTGAACGGGCATAAACACCTGGGCATTCACACGGAGATGTTGTCTGATGGCGTAATTCCATTAATTCAAAAAGGCATCATCGACAACAGCCTGAAAAAATTGAATGTGGGCCGATCCGTAACAGGGTTTATGGCAGGCACACGAAAGCTTTATGATTTTGTAAATGACAATCCCCAAATAAGAGTAATGGATATTGCCTACGTAAACGATACCAGCGTGATCAGGCAAAACCCGAAAGCAACTGCCATCAATAGCGCAATTGAAATTGACCTCACCGGGCAGGTTTGTGCAGATTCAATCGGAACATATCAATATTCAGGAATTGGTGGACAAATGGATTTTATAAGAGGCGCCTCTTTGTCTGAAGACGGAAAGCCTATTATAGCATTACCGTCCGTTACATCCAAAGGATTATCACGCATTGTGCCGTTTTTAAAACAAGGGGCCGGCGTTGTAACCACCAGGGGACATATACACTGGGTAGTTACAGAATATGGCGCAGTGAATTTGTTTGGTATGAATATGAAGCAAAGAGGCAAGGCATTAATCAGCATCTCGCATCCCGATCACCGTGAAGAACTCGAAAGGGCGTTTCATGAGAGATACAAGTAAAGGTTAAACCTGCCTGCCGGCAGGCAGGGGTTAAAGGTGAAAGGTTAAAGGCGAAAGGTTAAACCTGCCATTACGATGGATTTTAGATTGCTTTGCTAAAGGTTTGTTGTTGCAGCAGCGACTGATTTCGGAGCAAATGCAAATCAAAAGCGCTACACACATTTCGTATGAAGTAATGCCCCATTGGCGTGAGCTTTAATTTATTCGTATCATATTCTACCAATCCATCCGCATTCATTGTCTTTAATTTCGGAAAGCTGAATGCTCTTATGAGGTCGAGGTCATCAATATTAAATTGAGTTTCTCCTTTGCACGCAATATCAAGAATATATTTTTTGAATGACACATCTTCGTCATTCAGGAAAAATCCGCGATTGACGGCAAGCACCCCTTTGTTCATGGCTTCATAATAATTGTGCAGGGTCTTATCGTTTTGCGCGAAGGCGTTTCCAAGATCGCTGATGGCGGATACGCCAAGTCCTAATAGCATTCCGCTGTTTTGAGTAGTGTACCCCATAAAATTCCGATGCAGCCTGCCGTTCATCTTTGCGGTATAAAGTTCATCGTGCGGTAAAGCAAAATGATCCATCCCTATATCATAATAACCATTGTCGGTGAGCAGTTCCTTTCCTCTTAAATACAATTCTATTTTCTCTTCCGGGTTTGGAAGGTCTCCTTCATTAAATAGTCTTTGCCCCCTGCTCGTCCATGGCACATGTGCATAGCTGTAAAAAGCAATGCGCTCGGGCCTCAATTGGATGACCTGGTTAATTGTATTCGTTATGCTCTCGAGTGTTTGGCGGGGCAACCCGTATATCAGATCGAAGTTTACAGAATTAAATCCGGCTTCTCTCGCGTCGTTTGTTGCGCGCATTACATTTTCAAACGGTTGAATCCTGTTTATGATGCGCTGAACTTCCGGATCCAGATCCTGCACTCCATAACTGATCCGGCGAAAACCTGCTGCATTCAACGTATCAAGATGATCGCGAGTGGTATTATTTGGATGACCTTCAATGCTGAATTCATAATCCGGATGAATGATACTTTCTTTCAATAAAACTCCCAGCAACCGCTCGAGGTTTGCGGGAGAAAAAAAGGTTGGCGTTCCACCGCCTAAATGTATTTCACGAATCACAGGTTTTTCTTTCATCATCGCCGTGTACAACCGCCATTCTGTTTCGATCGCGTCGAGATATTTATTTTCTACACTATGATCACGGGTAATTTTCTTATTACAACCACAATATGTACATAACGATTCGCAAAAAGGAAGATGAAGATAAACGCTAATGCCCGCTGACAGATTATGAATGTCGAACTGTTGAACAAATCTATCCTGCCAATCATTCAACGAAATTTCATTATTCCAAAAAGGAACCGTAGGATAGCTTGTATATCGGGGGACAGGTTGGTTATATTTTCGGATCAACGAAGGATCCAGCACTACTTTTTGCATCTCCCAAATTTCCCTTCACACAGCCGACCAGCTAATGATTTGCTATAGCTAAAAACATGATTAAAGTCATGTTGCCGTTGTACCTGGGTCAGTTTACCGCCTCCTTCCACATAATACTTTTGACCGCATCATAACATGAAATTTTGGCCGCACAACCTTTAACTAAACATTGTATGGAAACTCCAGACGAAAAAAAATTCATTCCGAAGGGCGCCATTGCTTTCTTTATTGCCCTCGTTGCGCTTGCGCTTCTGTTTTGGTACGGCATCTATTTCTTAATGATCGAAAGAAGTTAAAACTCCACAATTATGGCTATCGACAAAATTGAAAAACGGATTATCATTTCGTCAATGATGCTGATGGGATTATTTGTTTTTTCCATTCTCTACGCAAAAAGCAAATACAAAACAAATGTTCCTGAATGTCTTCCTTATAACAAGGCATACGAAGAACCGAAGATCAACAAGCTTGATGAAAAGACTTACCAGGTGTTTTCCGTAGCATCGATGTGGCAATTTCAACCATCAGAAATTTATATTCCCGTAGGGAGCGAGGTTGATTTTTATCTCACATCAAAAGACGTTGTTCACGGATTCAATATCTCTGAAAAAAATGTCAATATGATGGCCGTTTATGGTGCCGTCAATAAAACAACCGTAAAATTTACGAAACCAGGTGTGTATGATATTGTATGTCATGAGTTCTGCGGAGTTGGTCACCAAAACATGCGAGCTCAGGTCATTGTAAACTATCCTCAGGCAAAATAAATTTATCTCCATGCAGGTAACGAAAACTTTCAAACGCATCATATTCCTCGAGCTCGCTATTCCGGTAGCGTTGCTTATCATCGGAATTTATCATGGACTCATGCAAACCATCTATCGTGCGGGAGTTTTGCACGAAGCAGGATTTGCGAAATTGAATTATTATCAGGGGTTGACGCTTCATGGCGTCATCAATGCCATTGTTCTTACTACATTCTTTGCAGTTGCTTTTGGTCATGCTACTATGACGTTCTACTTAAAGAAAGAACCTAATAAAAGATTGATGTGGCTTGGTTTCTGGCTCATGGTTATCGGCACAGTGATGGCAGCGTGGGCAATGCTCGCGGGAAAAGCATCGGTACTGTATACATTTTATCCGCCGCTGAAAGCGCATCCCGCGTTCTACCTTGGTACTGCCTTGTTGATCGTAGGCTCATGGGTGCCACTGTTCGACTGGGCGCGAATGTATAATCAATGGAAAAGAGAAAATCCGGAAGTGAAAACACCGCTTGCCGTAATTGGAACGCTTATCAATTTTATCATTTGGTTCGTATGTACGTTGGCGGTAGCATATGAGGTGCTGGTACTATTGGTTCCCTGGTCGCTCGGGTGGACAGACACCGTTAATGTAAACCTCGCACGCACCCTCTTCTGGTTCTTTGGTCATGCGTTGGTGTACTTCTGGTTATTACCAGCGTATATCATGTTTTACACCATTCTTCCGAAGGTCGCAGGCGGCAAATTGTATTCCGACCTTGCCGGTCGAATTGCCTTGTTCCTGTTCCTGCTTTTTTCAATCCCGGTTGGTGTTCATCACCAGTATAGCGATCCTACCATTGCACAGGGAGTGAAATTTTTTCAGGGAATGTTAACCTACGGTGTAACAATTCCAAGCTTCATTACCGCATTCACATTAGCAGCATCGCTCGAGTATGCAGGAAAACTAAGAGGATCAAAAGGACTTTTCGGGTGGATGAAGAAACTTCCATACTTCGATGAAACCCGTTATCTCTTCGCATATTTCATTTGCGGGTTGATCCTTTTCATCTTCGGCGGCGTTACCGGAATTATCAATGCTTCTTATTCACTCAATTCCGTAGTTCATAATACTGCATGGATGCCCGGTCATTTCCATATGACAGTTGCCGGACCTGTGTTTCTGGCGATTATTGGAATGAGCCTCTATTTGTATTCGACCATGAGTGGTAAGAAAGTTTTCATGCGTAAGCTTGCCACCATCATCCCATACATGTGGGTAATTGGTATGCTGATATTTTCTTTCGGCATGAGCTGGGGAGGATTGAGAGGCGAACCACGTCGCACCAACCTTGGTCTCACTTACCTGAATCCAAAAAATGATTTATTCCGCCCCGATTGGGTTCCTACAACCACACTCGCATTACTGGGTGGCATCATAATGTTCATCGCAGCAATGTTATTCATCGTAATATTTTTCGGAACAATTCTCAGGAAGAAGACTGAAGAAGGCGGCCTTGATATACCAGTGAGTGAAGCATACCACGATGAAAAAAGAGTTCCACTATTCGATAAGTTCAAGCCATGGCTCATTACTATGATAATCGTTATTCTGATTGCATACATCCCGGCTTTGATAAATGTGAACAAGAACAGCGGTCCGGGGGCACCACGATTTACAATTGACAATCCTACACCGCAAGAATCGGTGAACAAATGAAGAATAAATCAACCATAAGACTCTTTATTGTATTCGTTTTTGCGGTACCGCTGCTAGCATTCGCCGCATTGAATTGGTTTGAGAAAAAATTTGACCGGCTTCCAATTCTTGGCCCGGCGAAAAAGGAACATGGCCAAATTAAGAATCACATGATAGCAGATTTCAATCTCACCAACCAAAACGGGCAACAGGTTTCAACAAGCGACTGGAAAAACAAAGTTGTTGTAGCAGATTTCTTTTTCACGCATTGCCCTTCTGTATGCCCGATCATGACGAAGAATTTAAAAAAGGTGCAACAACAGTTTGGCAGGGATGTGATAGTGATCAATTCGTTTTCGATAGATCCGGAGCGCGACAGCTCCGCGGAGCTAAAGAAATACAGTGAGCATCATTCCATTGAAAATACCAATTGGTCGCTGATCACCGGTAGTAAAAAGGAGATCTATGCGCTTGCAAGAAACAGTTTCCTGATCGTGGCAACTGATGGCGACGGCGGACCGGAAGATTTCATCCACAGCGAGCAATTCGTACTTATCGACCAGCAAAAAAGAATCAGGGGTTTTTATAACGGAACAGACAATGCTGAAGTAGATCAGTTAATTAATGATATAAAAAAATTGGTAAATGAAAACTAGAAAAACTCTTTTCGGTATACTCATGTTGCTATCATTAGCGACAATTTCGAAAGCAGATCCAATTGTAGAAGGCAAGGCGACTTTTACGAGCCGTTGCGCTGCATGTCATAATGTAAACAAAGTTTTAGTGGGCCCCGCATTGGCCGGTGTCGATGAAAGGCGTACTACAGAATGGATCATCAATTTTGTTCATTCCTCACAAACGATGGTGAAGAAGGGCGATAAGGATGCAGTGGCGATCTTCCAGAAATTCAACAACATTCCCATGCCCGATCATCCAGACTTAACCGAAAACGACATTAAAGGAATTTTGGAGTACATCAAATCAGAGGCAAAACCGATCGAAGAAAATAAAGCTCCGTTTGCGAAGCCAGGAAAAAAACCAATCAATGCAACGCCTCTGAACGTTTCAACTGACTATGAATTCTTTCTAAGTTATTTTATGGCTATCGGTATTCTTATTTCTGTTTTGTTGTTCGCTGTAAGAATAGCAGGGATTCAAAAAGCCAAAGAAAGCGCAGCCACATAACTATAAACCATAAAATTCTAAACCCTAAACTAAAAAAAAGCCCGCTGTAGAAACAGCGGGCGCCTAACGATTGCTTGCCAAAAAATCCGACGTCACGGACGGGATCGAACCGCCGTTGAAGGTTTTGCAGACCTCTGCCTCTCCACTCGGCCACGTGACGAAAAAATCAAAGCCGTATCACCACATCCTTTTTTGGATCGCCCAATTTGACTTGCACCTCATTTTGCCCGGGTCGCTTTAAATACAGCACCGTATTCGACTGATGCCATGTTGCGAAACTGAATTTGCCTTGTTGATTAGTTACAGCCTCTTCTTCACCCTTTATTATATATACATAAACATCCGGTAACGGCTTATTGGTTTGCTTATCAATAACGACTCCATTTACATAAACATGTTCGACCCCGGTTTTCAGTTTTTGAAAACTCACCATGGCTAACAAGCCTGCCGCGGCCATAATTTTATAAACTTTCATAAAAAAATCGTTTTGATTTTATTTAGTTTTTTCGGCTATACGATTGGGTTATCTTATACAGCTTTTCGAAGTAGATGCTTCGGATTGACCTGTTATAAAGCATTACAATCACCGCGATGGAAGTAACGACAACAAACAAGTACATGCTGTAATAATAATTGTTGATGAAACAAAGGATGAGCGCAAGCCTTGTGTATTCCAGGTACAGCACCCATTTGCGTTGTTCTAAAATGGCCGATGTATTGATGATGCTTATAAGAATGAAAGTCGCTGCAAAAAACATTTGTCCGGCGCTTAGATAATGCTCGAACAAAATGATTAAAAACAACACCGTCAGGCTCAACACCGTCTGAGCAACCACGTATTTATATAAAAATGGGGTTGGCTTCCCCGCCCGGGTGCACAACAATTTTTCCTCAAGCTGATCACGGTAAGAAGGATCTATGGCTTCAGGTCTTCCAAAAAGCAAACGGGCTTTCAATTTCCAGGACGGAGTTGCCCTCACCGCAACAATTAATTCAAGCAACCCATGAATATGTTGCCATAAAAAACTATAACTCTTCAAAGGATGCACAAGCCCGTACACCGGTTTAATGGTTTCTTTGACAAAGGTTCCAAACAGCTTATCCCAGATGATCAACATGTCTCCAAAATTTTTGTCCAAATATTCGGGATTGGAAGCATGGTGCACACGATGGTGTGATGGTGTTACAAGAATATATTCGAGCCAGCCTAGCTTGCCGATTGTTTGGGTGTGCGTGAAAAATGGATATGCTCCGTGAATCAATAAAAACACAAAAATAATTTCAGGTGGAAAGCCTATTAAAGGCATTACCGACCAGAAAATACTTCGCACGATAGCCTGGAAAACGGTAATGCGGACTGACACTGTATAATTAAAATCCTCGCTTTGGTGATGCACGATGTGCGCAACCCAAAAGAGATTGATCTCATGCGCAAACCGGTGATACCAGTACCATATGAAATCTGTTAACACGAACAAGAAAATCCAACTCCAAATGCCGGGGTTAATTTTAAAAAGCGCATAATGATGATAGATATAATCAAAGAAAAAATAAAACACCCCCGTAGTAAACAAATCAGCCAGCCTTTCACCAATACCAACGTTTAGATTGGCAATTGATTCCGGCAAATGGAAGTACCCCTTTCCTTTTCGCACACTGAAATAATATTCCAGCCCGATAAAGAACAAAAAGAAAGGAACCGCAAATGCTATCCAGTTGAGCCGCATGAAAAATGATTATTGGAGATGATTTCGGGTAACTACGACAACCCACCTGTCAGTTAATCGCCAACTCACAGGGAGTTGCCGTGATGCTATCCGAAACTGATTATAAAAAGGACCTCGCCTGATTGAAACAGTGATCGTTAACAGTAAAAATTGATCGATGAGCGGAATAAGAATCTTTTCGCCATACGCGGCATTGTTATTAATAATTTCTTTTGATATAGTTTTTGAATGATGGCGATTAGCATTCAAAAGCTATTAGTCTACTAAATTGGTAGACAAATATAGATGAAATGTTTTTTTCTCAAAAAGTTTTTTTTCTAAGTCAAAAGTGAAAACACAAAAGTTAAAATGATGTAATCCGATTCCGGTTCTTCCTTAGGTTAGGCAAACTCAGCTTTTTACTTTTAACTTTTTACTTTTAACTTTTTACATTGCACCTAATTTGAAAATATGACGCTTCAGTTTTATAAATACCAGGGCACTGGAAACGATTTTGTCATCCTGGATAACCGTTCCCACGAATATGAACAGCTCACTACCAAAGACGTCCGTTTTCTGTGTGACCGGCGCTTTGGAATCGGAGCCGATGGATTGATGTTATTGAATCTGAAGGATGGCTACGACTTCGAGATGATCTATTATAATTCAGACGGAAGAGAAAGCTCGATGTGTGGCAATGGTGGCCGCTGCCTCGTAAAATTTGCGTACGATATGGGCATTCGCAAAAACCGGTATCTTTTTTTGGCTACCGATGGCGATCACGAAGCGGAGATTGATGACGATGGAACGGTTTCACTCAAAATGAAAGATGTGTCCAGCATTAGCGATTATCATGGAGATTTTCAGGTCGATACAGGTTCTCCACACTACATCAAAATGGTCAGTGATGTAAATGACCAGGACGTGGTGAAGAAAGGACGTGAAATCCGCTACAGCAACTATTTTGCAGAGAAAGGAATCAATGTAAATTTTGTACAGCACGGACCGGACGATTCAATTTATGTCAGAACCTATGAGCGCGGCGTGGAAGATGAAACGCTTTCATGCGGAACAGGTGTAACCGCTGCTGCTTTGGTTTGTTATCACAATGAAAATGGATTCAACGAAGTAACCGTGCACACGCGCGGGGGAAAACTAACTGTTGAATACGATCGGACCGGCGACGACGACTACCAGAATATCTGGTTATGCGGACCGGCGATCAAGGTTTTCGAAGGCTCCATGCAACTTAACGATAGATAGAAGGATTTTTAGGCGGCATTGCCGTTTTTTTCGTGCGGGAAGGCCAAGCCGCTTATCTTTGCGCGCCGATGATTCAATATTTCAAAAATATCAACCACCAGACCATCGCCATCGATAAGCCCGAAAACGGTGCATGGGTGAACGTTCTGCCTCCGCTGAAGCAGGAAGAATTCTCGGAGGTCTCAAAGGCCCTCGATATTCCGCTTGACTTCCTCACCGACTCACTCGATATCGATGAACGCAGCCGTTTTGAGGAAGAAGACAATGTGAAGTTGGTGGTGATTAAAACTCCCACCGAAAACAACTCTTTTAACGAAAGTGACGCCTACTATATAACCATCCCGATCTGTATCATTCTTACCCATAACCAGATTGTAACTGTCAACTCATTCGATAATGGAGCCATCAAAAAATTCCTGAATACTTTTCAGAACCGGAATCCTGATAAGAAAAGCATGATGGTGTTGAAGGTCTTCGAAAAGATCATTCAAACCTACATGGAGTATTTGAAGGAGATCAATGTTCGCAGGAACGTGCTCGAGCAAAAGCTGTATGCGGCAAACAAAAACGAGCAATTGTTGCAGCTGATGCGCATACAAAAAAGCCTCGTTTATTTTGTAACAGCGCTTCGCTCCAACGAAATGCTATTGATGAAAGTTGAGCGAACAAATTTCCTCGGATTGACTGAAGATGAAAGAGAGATTTTGGGTGACCTGATCGTTGATAATTCACAAGCGCTTGAAATGGCGAATATTTATACAAACATTTTGAGCAGCACGCTGGATGCCTATGCGAGCATTATAGCCAATAACCAGAATGAAGTGTTGAAGCGTCTTTCAGTAATCACTATTGTATTAAGCTTTCCTGTACTGGTGGCCAGCATTTATGGAATGAACGTGCCCATCCCTTATGCGCAATCGCCATTTGCATTTTATATACCGGTATTTCTTTCCCTCGGCATTTCGTTGATCATTGGTTGGTTCTTTCTCAAAAAGAAAATTTTCTAACACACATGCACCTTTTCAATCTCAGGGTCTATGGAATTCTAGTCGACGAAAACAAACGCGTACTTGTATCAGATGAATTCATTCGCGGCAATTTTTATACAAAGTTCCCCGGCGGCGGATTGGAATTTGGTGAGGGCACGCGCGATTGTTTGAAACGAGAATTTAAAGAAGAGATGGATCTGGAAGTTAAGATCGGAAGACACATCTATACAACTGACTACTTTCAGATGAGTGCATTTAATCCCGAACATCAAATCATTTCAATTTACTACCTCGCTGAGGCACTGGAACCGATAAAAGCCCCATTACGCGATACACCATTCGCATTTGATGAGCTACAACTGGAAACTTATCATAAGAGCGGCGAATGCGAAACGTTTCGGTTCATTCCCTGGGACGCATTTTCGGCAGAGTCCGTGACACTTCCTATCGACAAAATTGTGGCGGATATTATTAAGTCGCCCCACTGGAATTTCGGATGACACCTTTTGGAGTTTTAGATTTAGCGTCCGGAGTTGGATTCCGGGTTCAGCTTCTTAATTTTTACTCATTTGATCCGGTTCAGGCTTTCTTGTTCCGGTTGGCCGGCAGGACGCCCATGACCTCCAAGCTAATCACCTTATTATTAACTACTTACATTAACAATTTTACTTGCAAACTCCAGGCTCAAAACTATAGACTCTGAACTAGTTTTGCCTTACCTTTGCCCAAATTTTTTAATAATGTCTACGAACGTTAAATCCAACATTGACCTTAGCCTGCCATACAAAGTAAAAGATATGTCGCTGGCCGAGTGGGGACGCAAAGAAATTCGCCTCGCCGAGGCAGAAATGCCAGGTCTGATGGCGCTACGTGCTGAATATGGAAAACAAAAGCCGTTGAAAGGGGCTCGAATCGCCGGCTGTTTGCATATGACCATTCAGACTGCAGTGTTGATCGAAACACTGGTTGAACTGGGTGCAGAAGTTCGCTGGAGCTCTTGTAATATCTTCTCTACACAGGATCACGCAGCTGCCGCTATCGCCGCTGCCGGTGTTGGTGTTTTTGCCTGGAAAGGTCAAACGCTGGAAGAAGCTGACTGGTGTATCGAGCAAACTTTATTCTTCGGAAGCACAGATCGCCCGTTAAATATGATCCTCGACGACGGTGGCGACCTTACCAATATGGTGCTTGATAAATATTCAGAACTCGTTCAATACATAAAAGGTATTTCAGAAGAAACTACAACAGGCGTTCATCGTTTGTACGAAAGAGTTGCAAAAGGAACTCTTCCTGTTCCTGCGATCAATGTGAACGATTCTGTTACAAAATCAAAGTTTGATAACAAGTACGGTTGTAAAGAAAGTTTGGTTGATGCTATTCGTCGCGCAACCGACGTTATGCTTGCAGGTAAAGTTGCAGTGGTTGGAGGTTATGGAGATGTTGGTAAAGGTTCAGCTCAATCATTACAAGGCGCAGGTTGCCGCGTAATCGTTACCGAAATCGATCCGATTTGCGCATTACAGGCAGCGATGGATGGTTTTGAAGTGAAGAAAATGATCGATGCGGTTAAAGAAGCAGACATTGTTGTTACAGCTTCTGGTTGCCGCGACCTCATCACTGAAAAACATTTCCGTGCAATGAAAGATAAAGCGATCGTTTGTAACATCGGTCACTTCGACATCGAAATTGATATTGCATGGATCAACAAAAATTATGGTCATACAAAAGACACGATCAAACCACAGGTAGATCTTTATAATATCGAAGGAAAAGATGTGATTGTGCTTGCCGAAGGCCGTTTGGTAAACCTTGGATGCGCAACCGGGCACCCATCATTTGTAATGAGTAATTCATTCACAAACCAAACACTTGCCCAGCTCGAATTGTGGACTAATAGCAACAAATATGAAAATCGCGTGTATGTGTTGCCGAAGCACCTGGATGAAAAAGTTGCACGTCTTCACCTTGCAAAAATTGGTGTAGTACTCGAGGAACTTACTGACGCACAGGCTGATTATCTGGGAATTCCAAAGGGAGGCCCATATAAAGCCGAACACTACAGATATTAATAAAAATGTCTTGATAATTATAAAGGCCTGCTCGTTGAGCAGGCTTTTTGCGTATAGAACTCAGGAACGAACGTGATGGGCAAACGCCGCCTCACAGATTGCCGAAACTGCACTTGTTAATCGGCGAGGCAAGTACCTTTAAATATTTTTATGACTGCATATGAAAAACGCGGGTCCTATACTGCTGATAGAGGATGATCCTGAAGATCAATTATTGATCAAAGAGGCGTTGGAATACCTGAAGGTTGACCGCGAGCTCGTTATTAAGAATAATGGGCAGGAAGCGTTTGAGTACTTAACAACCATGCAAGGTCAACCGTTTCTTATTTTGTGCGATATCAATATGCCACGCATCACTGGCTTACAACTGCGCGATCTGCTGCATTCAAATGCAGAGCTTCGCAAAAAAAGTATTCCATTCGTGTTTCTATCAACCGCAGCCAATCGCGATGAAGTCAACCATGCCTACGATCTCACGGTGCAGGGCTTCTTCAAAAAACATTCTGATTTCAAAACGTTCGTCGCCGACCTCGGTTGTATGATTAATTATTGGGAGAAATGTTTGCACCCGAATTCTATTTAAGGTGAAAGGATAAAGGTGAAAGGTGAAAGGCAAAAGTTCATTTGTTAGGGTACAGTAGAAAAAACTTGAGAGCAAAATCATTAACGCCTTTATCCTTTATCCTTTTACCTTTCACCTCCTTCTTTTAACTTTCCCACAACCTGTTAATAAGTAACTTTATAATATTACCATTTCATTTAATTATATTTGGAATAGATGATTGATTAGCTGGTCATCAAAGGCGATGAAGCTATTTGTGAACTAAAAATGATCTTCAATTGACAGACACAATTATCAACCTCGAGACCGTAAACCCTATTGAATTCTTTGGTGTTAACAACGGTAAGTTAGATATATTAAAAAAGAAATTTCCTCTACTCAAGATATTGTCGCGCGGAACACAGTTGAAACTAAGTGGCTCGCCAGAGCAGGTCGAAACTGCGCGCGAAAAAATTGAACTCATTGTACAATACCTTGAGAGGAATGGTCATATGAGCGAGAACTATTTCGAGCAGATACTTGGCGGCGACGATGCCGAAACGGTCGATCACTTTATCGATCGCAATCCGAATGATGTTCTTGTATTCGGACCAAACGGAAAAACTGTTCGGGCCAGGACTACGAACCAGAAAAAACTCGTTCAGGTAGCAGAAAGAAATGACGTTGTATTTGCGATCGGCCCTGCGGGTACCGGTAAAACATATACAGCAGTGGCACTCGCCGTTCGTGCACTTAAGAATAAGCAGGTTAAAAAGATCATTCTTACCCGCCCGGCAGTAGAAGCCGGCGAAAGCCTTGGCTTTTTGCCTGGCGATTTAAAAGAAAAGATCGATCCATATCTGCGTCCATTATACGATGCGCTTGATGATATGATTCCTGCTGACAAGTTGGGATATTATATGACCACGCGCGTTATCGAGATTGCACCGCTTGCTTATATGCGCGGACGAACGCTCGACAACGCATTTATCATATTAGATGAGGCGCAAAACGCAACGGATCTTCAAATCAAAATGTTCCTGACGCGTATCGGTGCAAACGCGAAAGCAATTATTACCGGTGACCTTACTCAGATAGATCTTCCCAAAAATCAACGCAGTGGTCTCGATAAAGCAGTACGTATTCTGCGCAACATCGATGGTATCGCCCATATCGAACTCGACGAAGACGACGTGGTGCGTCACCGTCTCGTAAAAGCGATCATCAAGGCATACGACCGTGAAAAGGATAAAGACGTGGAACAGCCGCAACAGAGCTGGAGGAGATCGAAATCTGAGGAAAGTTAAAAGTGCAAAGTCGAAAGTAAAGTGAGGGAATTTACCCCTCGACTTTTTGATTTTAGACTTGAGTTTAGCTCGGTTTTGATTTTTTAATTTCGTTTTTAACTTTTGATTACTAACTTATACAGCCAGCCCGTGGTAGTTTCCCCGGGCTTTTTTATTTTTGCTGCTTATGAAAATCTTTCCGGTCTTACTAGTGATAATATTTTTGGCAGCCTGCTCGGACGATGCTTCTTATAAAAAAGCAACGGATGCACAGGATGCGGGCAGGGAGTTTATTCGCGCCTCACTGGATGGCGATTTAAAAAAAGCGTCTTTCTACCTGCTTCCCGACAGCGTGAATGAATATCTTTTTCGGAAGTGGAGTAGTCAATATCAACAACTTTCTCCCGACGAGAAAAAGCAATATCGTGATGCGCAGATCAGGCCGATAAGAATTGAAAATGAAAATGACTCGTCGGTCAACTACACTTTCACCAATAGCTACAAACAGAAGGATACTACTGTTATCAAAGTCGTTCGCGTAAACGGAGAATGGCTTGTAGATATTAAGGATATTCACTCTTTGAAAAAATGATTCATGCTGAAACATATTCTCCTGGTTGCTATCGGCGGCGCTGTCGGTAGTGTTGCTCGTTTTTTGGTTCAGAAATATTTACATGAAATGTATCCCGACCCGTTTCCTCTCGGAACGTTCGCTGTTAACCTGGCGGGATGTCTTGCCATCGGACTGATGTATGGGGTTACAGCAAGTCATGGCATCCTCGACACTGAATTGCGATTACTGTTAATGACGGGTTTGTGCGGCGGTTTCACAACATTTTCTGCGTTTACGTTAGAAAGTGTGGGCCTCCTGGAGCAACAGCGTTTTATGACATTTTTCCTGTACTTTGGTGGAAGCGTCGTGCTTGGACTTGCAGCCACAGCGGCAGGCGCCTGGCTCACGCGTTAAATTACCAATAAATAAATTTTCATGATAACAGTTTCGCATCCCTGGCATGGAGTGAGTTACGGTGAGAACGCGCCAAGAACTGTAAACGCCGTTATTGAAATTCCGCAAGGATCCAGAGCAAAATATGAGATTGATAAGAGTAGCGGGTTGTTGAGACTGGACAGGATCATTTATTCATCATTTTATTATCCCTGCAATTACGGCTTCATTCCTCAAACGTATGGCGACGACAAGGATCCGCTGGATATTCTTGTAATCACTTCGCAACCGGTGCAAGCACTTTGCCTGATGGAAGCGAAAGTAGTTGGTGTGATGCAAATGGTTGACAGTGGCGATGCTGATGACAAGATCATCGCAGTAGCTGCTAACGACCCGAGTGTTAAACACTACAACAACATGGAAGAACTGCCCAAGCACTTCTTCGATGAGCTCCGTCACTTCTTTGAAGAATATAAGAAGCTCGAAAATAAAACTGTAGTAGTAGAAGATTTCGGAGACAAGCATACAGCGTTAAAAGTGATCGAAGACGCAATCCAGTTTTATAAAGAAACCTTCCGGACAGGGGTTTAAAGTATTCAAAGAGTAAAGAAGGGATTAACCAGTGATTTCTTCGTAGCATGCTACCCATGCACCAGGGTCATCAATCAACAACTGATACAAAATTCTTTCGGGTGACACAGATAATACTACTCATCTTCATCGGTCTTGCAGCAGGAATGTTAAGCGGTTTGATTGGAGTTGGTGGTGGAATTATCCTTGTGCCGGCGATGGTTTATTTCTTTCACTACTCGCAACACCAGGCGCAGGGAACCTCACTTGGTGTACTTAGCTTCCCGGTAGTAATTCTCGCCTTCATTACCTATTACTATCAATGCCGGAAAATGGGGACTCCTATTAGTATGCAGGTGATTTTTACGTTGGCAGGAGGTTTTATTGCGGGCAGTTATTTGGGAAGCCGCATTGCAGTGAATATTGATAAAGAAGTTTTGAAGAAGATCTTTGGGCTGATCCTCCTTTACACCTCGATTAAAATGATGGGCTGGGATACGATGTTTGTACGGTGGTTCAAAAGTATCTTTTAATAATTCGCAACTTGTGACTACGTTCCCCCGTGTCGGTGTTAATAATACCCATGCTGTCTATCTTATCAACACGAACCTTTCCTGATGCATGAATGATTTCGTGGTCGTTCAGCAAAATACCAACATGTACAATTCTTCCCTCATCATTATCAAAAAAAGCAAGATCGCCGCAGGTGGCTTCCTGTAAAAAACCAACGACTGCTCCATCCTGCGCCTGTTGCCATGCATCTCGCTGCAATGGCATATTAAAAAACCGGAATACGCTCTGCGAATAACCACTACAATCAACACCAAACACAGATTTTCCACCCCACAAATAAGCCGTATTTAAATATTTGAACGCCACATTTCGCAGGGCCGCGGGCGAAAAATTTGCTGCTTCGTGTATCGATCCATTGTACGTGACAATAAGGTTATTCCAGTTTGCGGCATTGTCAGAAAAGGTTTCAAGGCTACTTCCCAAAGGCACACGCATCTCGGCTCCGTTTACGGTGAGGGTATTAACCCAGTCGGCAGTGAATGCCTTTTTCGTTTGCTGATGAAGGTTGGGCGAATGGATTAGCTGCGTAGCATGACACCATCCTTCGTATTGATCGTAAGAACAGCGGACCTTCTTCCACCCCTTATCTTCCTCCACCAGGGTGGCCGTTTCACCAAATATTAATTCGGTTGTGATTTCGCTTTTATGCGAGGGTGCACTACGTACGGGGGCGACGGGTACTGCACAAACAATATCTATCATTAATTGCGTTTATGTGATGAACCAAAAATAGATAAAACAGGCGTCAAATGATTTGTGAAAATTGGCGATAAATGCATCTTAGTAATAGAAATCGATTAATTTTTCCGTGTGAACCGAGACCGCTATGATCATATGACCGAACAACAACTGCTCATGCAGTTTTACGCCGATCGAAATAATCAATGGCTCGGCATTCTGTTACAGCGTTATACTCTGTTGCTATTCGGTGTTTGTATGAAATATTTAAAGCACGAAGAAGAAGCAAAAGACGCCGTACAACAGATCTTTTTGAAAGCGATCACTGAACTGCATAAGTATAAGGTTGACTATTTCAAGTCCTGGTTATACATGGTTGCAAAAAACCATTGTCTGATGAAGATCCGGGATGCACAGGGCAAAAAAGCGATCGAGATTAAAGAGGATGAAATGCGTTTGCAGGACGATGAAAAACCACTGCAGGCACATATAGAAAAGGACCGAAAGCTTGAGCTAATGCAGGAAAGCCTGAACCAATTGAATGAAGTGCAGAAACACTGTGTAACTTTGTTCTACCTGGAAAAAAAGACGTACCAGGAAATAGTCGATATCACTGGTTATTCGTTAATGCAAGTGAAAAGCTATATACAAAACGGAAAAAGAAACCTGAAGCTGATTCTTGAGCGTAGACTGGATCGCGGTTAAAAGTAAAAAGGTAAAAGTTAAAAGCAAAAAAAAGCGTACGCTATTAAATGCCAAGTGTAAAAAGGCTTCAAATCTCGAAGCGACCATATTCAACTTTTTGCTTTTTACTTTTCACTTTTAACTTAGAAATAAAAAGCCGTTTGAATTGATACCATGAATGATTTATTAAACATATTATCTAACAGCAACAAGGACATCGACAACCAGCAGTTGATGGATTACCTGAGCGGCAAGCTTTCAGGACAGGCCAAGCACGAGGTGGAGAAGTGGCTTGTTGATAACGAATTTGCAAACGACGCAGTAGAAGGTCTGCAACAGGTTAAAGGTCAGAAGAGTTTGGATGCATATGTTGAACAGCTCAATAAAGAACTAAAGCAATATCTCGATCAAAGAAAACGCCGCCGGGAAAGCAGAAAAATAAAAGAGATCCCAACCTCCTATCTCGCCATTATCATAATACTTGTTCTGGTTGTAATCGCATACGTTATTATCAAGAAGCTTGTTTGAAAAAGTTAGAAGTTAAAAGCTAAAAGCCATAAGTCAAATCAAGTGCTATAAATCGATATAATTTGTCATTTGTCATTCGTGATTTGCGTATCACTTTGACATTGGTAGCAACAAAAAAGTCGAAAGGAAACCTTTCGACTTTTTGCTTTTTACTTTGTCTTTCCGCAAAACCAAAGTCTATTGGTATTGAATATAAACCGGTTGCGGCTTTAATCGCAACAGATCTGCGGGGGTCATCAGTCTGCTATTTTCTTTCCTGATATCGTTTTTGTAAAACAGTTTGAATCCGGTGAATTGAACAGGTTCTTTTGCTACGAACATTTTGTAGGTAGTTATCTTCTTCGCTGGCTCACCCCATCCGTCCATATGTACTACCAACTGCACCTCTGGCCTGGTTTTAATCTGTTTGTAGTTAGTCACCATCGGTTGGGTGAACCGGTGAACGACAAGAATTTTTGGCGGAAGATTATTTTCCTTAACGAGTTTTGCGAGGTAATCAGATGCATAATTGATATCGGCAGCGTCGAACGATCCAATCACTTTTCCGGGTGCCTGTCCGCCTTTCATCGAAAACTCCGGATCAATGCCCAAATGAACATTCGGCATCGCGAGGTATTTTTCAAGTAATGGAAGTTCATCCTGCAAAGTGCTAAGTGCTACCTGGACATCAAGAAACACGATCGCGTCTAGTTCTTTTGCCATGCTCAGCACTGAATCAATTTGATGGAAAGGCATGCGCAAACGATACTTGCCGCCTTTACCGGGGCTACCCTGAGCAGTAACCGCTATATAATGAAGTGCGGGTTGAACTTCCATTGTAGTGTCAGCTGCTTCCCACTGCTTTACTTCGCCCTTCAGCTTTTCGAGCATCTGAGCACGTGGCAGTTCACCCAGAATTCCCATTTGTTTCGAATAGAGGTTGCCATAGAACGCAACGACTCTTTTGAAAGGAAGAACTGCCCCCGCTAATGGATAGGGCGATTTCACCGGCCATCTACCGGTCGAGTCGCCGTTTACCAAATGCTGGATTTTCTGATCGTATGTGACAGTATCCAGCGAAAGCATCACCTTTCCCGCTTCTGCAGCACTTGCATTTGAACTTCCAATAGTATCATTTTTAGCAAGCTCTGCTGCCTGTACGGACCCGGAATTGCGCCTGGTCATAAACGCATACAAAAAAACACTTACCAGCACGGCAATCACCAGGGTAAGGATTACTGATCTCTTCATTATGTTGTTGCTTTTAAAAAGGGTTTGATTCAGACGTCTAAAAAACGTGCCGCGCGAAAATATATTTTATTTTTTTACTAAATGAATTGTTATAAAACTCGTGTGCAGTGATTATTTCCCTTAGCAACAGAAATTGTAGAATCGTTTCCGCAAAATTGTTGTCAGAGCCCTTTTTGCATGTTGCCTAGCGCTTATTTTTTCTGGCATCATTATTTGTACATATAAGGTAGAACGATCTTTTTTCATAAGGGGTGCTTCAAATCTTAAAAGCTGAGAAATACCCGTTGTACCTGATCCGGATAATCCCGGCGTAGGAAAATGAAAAAAGATTTTACGAAGGGCTCTCTTTAAACGGAGAGCCTTTTTTTAAAAGGGGAAAGGAGAAAGGATAAAGGCAAAAGGTAGTTACCACCTCTCACCTCTCACCTCTCACCTCTCACCTCTCACCTCTCACCTTTCACCTTCTTGTAATTGGTTGGAATAGACTGCGGTCTCAAAATCCTTCGGTACAAAAATTCTTCTTCGGATAATAGAATCTTTTTTTAAGCGGAAAGGATAAAGGTGCAAGGTAGTTTTCGCCTTTTACCTTTCACCTTTATCCTTTCACCTTCTTCAATTGGTTGCAATAAACTCCGGCCTCCTAATTCTTGGGGTATTGTATTTAAACCTTATGTTGGTTGCTATTTCAACTTTGAAATCATCGTTATAGAAATTCTTCTTGGGATAATAGAATCCTCTCAACTCAATTGTGCCGAAAATCAAACTTTCATTTCTTACGCGAACGCCGGCGCCGAGGCTTGAATAAAAATTGCGCGTGATCGTTTCCGGGATGTTGCCTTCAATAAGACAGCCGTGTGCGAAAACAAATGGGGCGAAGCGGAATGAAAAAAGCGACCAATCGCTATAGAACACGGATTCAACCTTGGCGGTTGCGCGGAAATCTCCACCAAACAATGAATCATTACGAAATTCAGTCAAGCCGAATTCGCTGTCAAGAAACAACGGCTCATTCAGCACTTTGTTGAGTTGTTTAGTGAAGCCCAGGCTCACGTAAGTCCTTTGCTTCCAGCTTCCGAGACTTTTCAGATCGGAGAAATAATCCAGGTTCGCCAATAAATCAACATCTTCAAATTTTTTCTCCTTTGTGAATCCGCCGAAACGAAATGTATAATTGAAGTAGTGGTCTTTTTTCGAAAAGTACTCCATTTGAAGATTGAGGCCTATGTAACCCCTCACCCGGTTCTGCTTGTCCGTCCATCCGGTTGTTACTGAAACATCTATTCCTTCGGGCACATCCTCAGTTCGTCCAAATCCAAACACATATCGTGTTTTGTAAAAGTCTTGCCGGAAAATAGACACAGAGCCGAGTATCCCGGTAATATCTGCATATCTGAAGAAAAATGAGTTTTCATATTTCGAAGGAACAGCAATAAATCTTTGTTGCAGCACTCTCGCGCTAATGAGCGTTCTCAGTCTTTCATCCGTATACTTCGCTTCCTTATTATTCACTTCCATCGTAAAGCCGCCCCAGGCATCTATATCAGAATAAGAATACTTAAAATCGGAATTATACAATGAATCCGATACGTACATGTTGGTTGTGTAATGATAACCGTAGGTCATACCGTATGTCCATCGCATGTAGGGATGAACCAGCGGCTTAATCAGGCTGGTATATATAACCGTCTCTTCTTTTCGGGCGGTGTTAAGGGTAGGACTGAAGTTTTGGAAGCCGAGCGTCCCATCAATAAACGACCCTGCAATGTTCCGGGTGATATACTCCGCACCGTAGCCAAGTTTCGTATGCCGTTCGCCGTCATATAATCCTCTTATCAGTAGCCTGTCTCCCCATCCAAAGAAGTTATCTTCGCGAATATTGGCTTCGGTCCGATCGACAGAAGAAACGGATAACCCGCCACCGAGCGACAACACATCTTTTGTTAACACAACTACATCGACCGAATCGCGCGAGCCTTTCACGGGCACAATTAAAATTTTCGCATCGCGTATGTAATCAAGATCGCGAAGATGCCGCTCGTTGTCGGCAAACAAATAAGGAAATACCTTCTCACCTTCTTTAAAAAAAAGATTATTCCGGATCACATAGTGCCGGGTATTGTGGTGAAAAAAATCAGCCAGGTTCACCAATGCATTCTTGAACGATTTTGCCGTATCATTTATCGGCGTACCGAATTCAACCCGGTGTACCTGTATGTTGCGGATGATACGCCCGCGGTAGCGCTGAAAGTCGCGATCGTTTCTTTGGAGGTCCGGGGGCGGTGCAGTTGTGTCTACGATGATCGTTTTTGCGAGCTTGCCCAATAAGCCTTTGTATCGCATAAGGAAAAACGTATCATTTTTGGGAACAACAATAGTATCATCTTTGCGAACAACCGTACTATCTTTTTGGGCTTGGAGCGGGCTATTCAACGCAAGCGTGAACAATACACAGAGAAGCAGCATCCAAAGGCTCTTTTCCATTAGCAAAGGATTCGAGGATTAGTCATCCTAAACAATGCAAATGAGATACCGCCTCGATTTATATACAATTTACTGATGGCTTAATATCCTGCCCATAACTGATTGCGCGGCATCGCAACACGAAGGTCACAAAATTAATCCGTAGCCTTCGCGATTGCGGTTATGCGCGGCGACTTTGCTTGGGAAGCCTGTGCGAGATTTCTTTGCGAAGATTTTCGAAACTCGGCTTACCGGTAAAAAGTTCGCCGTTAACGAAAAATGCGGGCACATCCCTTACTCCCAAATCCAATCCCTCGAGAAGGTCGGCGCGAACCGTCCAGCCATAAACAGAATCAACGAGCTCATTCAGAAATTTCTTGTTCTGAACGCCCGCTTCCTTTGCATACAGTTTCAAGCTAACCGTTCCCAATTGCCTGCGATTTTGAAACAAAAGGTTATGCATCTCCCAGAATTTTCCAGCCTGCGATGCGCCTACCGAAGCTTCGGCGGCTTTCATTGAACGCTGATGAATTTTCGTTAACGGAAAATGCCTGAAAATAAACTTTAGCGATCCTTCGAATTCCACTAAAAGTTTTTTCACCACCTCGTGTGCATCAGCACATGCTTCGCTTTCGTAATCGCCAAACATTACCAATGTAACGGGTGCATTCTTTTCACCGACATATATATCTTTCGGTGCGATGATTTCTATTAATTTTCCTATTGCCATATACTGATTTTAAAGAGAGCCCCGCCAAAAAGCGGGGCGAATGAATAAATCAGCAGCAAGTCCTGGTTGATTTAGTCCTTATGGTTAAAGATTTATTTCACGTCCCTGTTATTTACATTATACTTTCTGCGATTCAGGTACTTCATTGCGAAATACCACTACTCCATCGAACACGTCAACCAATAATGGCCTGTTTTTGTCTACATCGCCCGAAAGTATTCTTTTACTGAGAGGATTGACGATTTCTTTTTGGATCAGGCGTTTCAGCGGACGAGCCCCAAATTGAGGATCAAATCCGTTTTCAGCAAGAAACTCCAGCAGATAATCGGTGAAATGCAATTGTATTCCCGATTGTGCAACACGCTTTTTCAAATCATCGAGCTGTATGCTGATGATATTCTTGATCTCTTTCTTCATCAACGGCTGGAACATAATGACTTCGTCGATCCTGTTCAGGAATTCCGGCCTGATGGTTTGCTTCAATAAGTTCATCACCTCCACTTTCGTCTTGTCTACCACATCTATCTTATTATCTTCCGTTACATCCTCGAAATTCGCCTGGATAATCTGGCTTCCAATGTTGCTTGTCATGATGATGATCGTATTCTTGAAATTCACGACCCTTCCTTTGTTATCGGTCAATCGTCCATCATCCAAAACCTGTAACAGGATGTTGAATACATCATGGTGCGCTTTTTCAATCTCATCGAGCAATACAACACTGTACGGTTTGCGGCGAACGGCTTCGGTCAATTGCCCTCCTTCATCATAACCAACATATCCCGGAGGTGCGCCAATCAGTCTGCTCACTGTATGCTTTTCCTGGTATTCGCTCATGTCAATCCTGGTAAGCATCGTATCATCGTCGAACAGGTATTCTGCAAGCGCTTTCGCCAATTCCGTTTTACCAACACCGGTAGTACCAAGGAAAATGAATGATCCAATTGGTCGTTTCGGATCCTGGAGGCCTGCGCGGCTGCGCCTGATGGCGTCGGCCACCGCAGTGATGGCTTCATCCTGCCCCACCACCCGCTTGTGCAGCTCATCTTCCAGGTTCAACAATTTCTCGCGCTCACTTTGCAGCATTTTAGTCACCGGAATACCCGTCATCTTCGCAACTGCTTCAGCAATGTCTTCTGCATCTACCTCTTCTTTCAAAAGCCGTCGATCGTTACTGATCTCGTTCAACTGGTTCTGATATTCTTCAATTAGCTTTTCCTGCTCCTGTATTTTACCGTAGCGTATTTCCGCAACCTTTCCATATTCCCCATTTCTTTCCAGTTGCTCCGCATGCAGCTTCAGATTTTCAATTTCAGCTTTACCATTTTGTATCTTTTCTACAATGTCTTTTTCCTGCTGCCACTTTGCTTTCAAGGTATCACGCTGAACCGTGAGATTCGAAATCTCAGTGCTCAACTCCTTCAGCTTCGCTTCGTCTTTTTCTCTTTTGATTGCTTCCCTTTCAATTTCCAGCTGACGGATTTTTCTTTCCAGTTCATCAAGCTCTTCAGGCATCGAGTTCATTTCGAGCCTCAATTTTGCGGCACTTTCGTCAATCAAGTCGATCGCTTTATCCGGAAGGAAACGATCCGTTATATATCTGTGTGATAATTCAACTGCGGCAATGATTGCCTCGTCTTTGATCCGGACATGGTGGTGTGTTTCATAACGATCTTTCAATCCACGCAAAATGGAAATAGCATCTTCCACATTGGGCTCGTCGATCATTACACGCTGGAATCGGCGCTCGAGCGCCTTGTCTTTTTCAAAATATTTCTGGTACTCGTTCAGTGTAGTTGCACCAATTGCACGAAGCTCACCTCTTGCAAGCGCGGGTTTCAGAATGTTTGCAGCATCCATCGCACCCTCTCCACCACCGGCACCAATCAATGTGTGTATTTCATCAATGAAGAGAATCGTTTCTCCATCACTAGAGCTAACTTCCTTAATCACACTTTTCAATCTTTCTTCAAATTCACCTTTATATTTTGCACCGGCGATCAGCAAACCCATATCGAGCGCATAGATCACTTTTGATTTAAGGTTTTCAGGAACATCGCCATTGACGATCCGGTGTGCGAGACCCTCTGCAATTGCCGTTTTACCAACTCCAGGTTCGCCAACGAGTATGGGGTTGTTTTTGCTACGGCGACTGAGAATATGAAGGGTACGACGGATTTCTTCATCACGGCCGATCACCGGATCAAGCTTACCTGCACGCGCAGCCGCATTCAGGTTCACCGCATATTTGTTTAATGCGTTGAATTGTGTTTCAGAAGTTTGAGAAGAAACTGTCGACCCCTTTCGCAAATCCTTAATGGCTGCGGTCAGTCCTTTTTCAGTAAGACCAGCGTCCTTCAAAATTTTGCTGGCATTGTCCGTTCCCTGTAAAATCGCGAGCAGCAAATGTTCTACGCTTACAAACTCGTCGTTGAAGTCTTTCAGCAACGCACCTGCACGCAGGACGACATTGTTCGCATCGCGACTAATAGATTGAGCAGGTTCACCGCCCGAAACTTTCGGGAGTTTCTTAATACTTTCCTCCAATTTGCTGCTCACAAATTGAACATTGACGTTATTCTTTTTTAACAGGAATTCAATTGGAGAATCTTCTTCATCAAGCAACGCTTTCAACATATGCTCCGTTTCGATATTCGGATTGCGTTCGTTAAAAGCCAGCTGTTGCGACTTCGCAATTGCCTCCTGGGCTTTGATGGTGAAATTATTTAGATTCATATTTTATGGTTCGTTAATTAATAGGTGCAAAGACAATAAGGGAAAAGCTGAAGGTGCTCAAACAAGATCCATCTACTTTCACCTTTTACCTTTCACCTTTTAATATGTTATATTGCTGAACTGCAACAGATAACGCCGAGATAGATCAAAAGCCAATCCAAATAAAATTACCGGTAACTATGTCGCATAGACCCAGATTTAACTGCCTATTATTCAGCATTCTAGCAATATTTCTGCAAATTTTGCAGCCTTTTCATGCCGGTGCGCAAAAGGTCTTAAATCCTACTCCTCCAAATGCCGCTGCCGATCAGGTAGTTGAGCAGGAAAAAGGAAAGCACGGGGGTACAATGGTGGTTCTTGCCTGGAAAGATGACAAAGCTCTTTATCAGAAAGAAACCGGCGATGTGAACATAAACACCCAGCAGGAAATTGGCGCCGCCAGCAGCTGGTTCACTGCTGCATTGGTAATGACGTTCGTCGACCAGGGTAAGATTTCACTGGATGATCCGGTAGCAAAATATTTGCCTATTTATCGCAAGTATGCAAAAAGCTATCTCACCATTCGCCATTGCCTCGCCAATTTAACGGGGCTTGAAGCAGAAAAGGAAGGAATTCAAAAATTTCTTCAAAAGAAAAAATTTGCTTCGCTCGAGGAAGCAGTGGATGAATTTGCCGCGAAAAGAGAGATCATCAATAACCCGGGACTGGAATTTCACTATTCAAATATCGGTGTAAGCATTGCAGGCCGGGTGCTTGAGGTGGTTGGTAAGAAAAGTTTTGACAGGCTGGTGCTTGAAAGAATTTTCCGGCCACTCGGAATGAAGAAATCGACGTTCACATCAGAAGTTGCCATTGACCCTTATGCCGGTGCAAAATCCAGCGCTGCCGATTATGTAAGATTTCTCTCGATGTTGTTGAATAAAGGAACACTCAATGGCAAGCAGGTACTCACACCTGCTTCGGTTGAAGAATTGGAAAAAATACAAAACGCCAACACAAAGCTCACCTACGCGCCAAAAGAAACGGCGCAATTCGCATATGCATTGGGTTCATGGGTGCAGGAGTTTAATGGCAGTCAAAAACCAGTCGTGTTTTCGTGCCCCGGCTTCACAGGTGTGTGGCCATATATTGATACTTGCAGGAAATATGCATGCATAATTTTAACGAAGCCTCAATCGAAAGATAATGATAATGTTCCCTATCGCGCGATAAAGGAAGCATTGGATCAACAGGTTGGTGGAGGGTGCCAGTGATGTTGAATGTTGAATGTTGGGTGTTGGGTTTGGGTTTGGGTGAAAAATTGATTCAATAAGCTTTGCGTATTCTTTGCGCGATTCCTTTGCGTCCTCTGCGTTAAAAAATGCCTTTAAATTAAGACAAGTAAATAACGCAAAGAGCGCGGAGAAGTAGCGCAAAGAAAACGCAAAGTCTAAATCGATTATATAAATCTGTTAATCAAACTCTCCAACCACTCTTGTTTTCCGCTTCTCATTTTGGGTTCGCCGAATTCGAGGGCGAATGCGCGAAGGTCTTCGAGCCCTAATTTTCCGGCTTCGAAATCTTTTCCTTTACCACTATCGAATGAGGCATAACGGTCCTTCCTGAATTGTTTGTAGGTAGATTTTTCAAGAATGTTTTCCGCAATAATCAGTGCACGTGCGAATGCATCCATTCCACCGATATGTGCCAGGAAAATATCTTCGAGATCAGTTGAGTTCCTTCTTGTCTTTGCATCGAAATTTACCCCACCCTGGCCAAATCCACCCGCCTCCAGGATTACCAGCATCGATTCGACCAGGTCATTCAAATTCATTGGAAACTGATCTGTGTCCCATCCATTCTGCTGATCACCACGGTTGGCATCAATGCTACCAAGCATTCCCGCATCGGCAGCTACCTGCAATTCGTGCTGAAATGTATGCCCGGCAAGTGTTGCGTGATTCACCTCAACATTTATTTTGAAATCCTTATCAAGTCCATACTGCCTTAAAAATCCGACGACCGTTGCACAATCGTAGTCATATTGATGCTTGGTTGGCTCGCATGGTTTTGGTTCGATAAGAAAAACACCCTTAAATCCCTGCTTTCTTGCATAATCCTTCGCCATATTCAGAAAACGGCCAAGATGATCGATCTCACGTTTCATATTCGTGTTCAGCAAACTCATATAGCCTTCTCTTCCGCCCCAGAAAACATAATTCTCGCCACCAAGTTCAATGGTAGCATCAATTGCATTCTTCACCTGGGTTCCTGCATAGGCGAGTGCCTGAAAGTCGGGATTGGTTGCAGCACCGTTCATATAACGTGGGTTAGAGAACACGTTTGCAGTTCCCCACAACAGTTTCACACCGCTGTCGGCTTGTTTTTGCTTCGCATATGAAACAATTGAATGAAGGTTTTTTTCATATTCACCAATTGAATCACCTTCATCAACCAGATCGATGTCATGAAAGCAATAATATGGAGCACCAAGTTTGGTGATGAATTCAAACGCAGCATCCATCTTATCTTTTGCACGCTGAATCGTATCCGGTGCAGCATCCCATGGAAAATGTTTGGTACCCGGACCAAATGGATCCGAACCTGTATTACAGAAGGTATGCCAGTAGCAAACGGCGAATTTCAAATACTCTTTCATCGATTTCCCACCAATTATTCTCCTTTCATCATACCACTTATAAGCAAGCGGATTATCAGAATGTGGTCCTTCATATTTTATATTACCGATTTCTGGAAAGAATTCAGTTTTGTTTCTTGTGATAGTCGTCATGATGAATGATTTATGCTGTGATTGAGTTCAATTGCTGTCTCCAGTTTTCATAGGCATTTACACTTTGTGCGTGTAGCAATGGGCTCGGATCGATCCGTTTAATTACCTCCATTCCGCGGAAGCTTTCGGCAAAGCTATTAAACACACCGGCACCTACGCCTGCTGCTCTTGCAGCTCCGATCGCGCCGTCGGTATTATATAGTTCAACCGTGCACCCGCTTGTGTTTGCAAACGTTGAAGCAAACACATCACTTAAAAACATATTCGCATAGCCGGCCCTGATAGTATGGAGTTGCATACCCGTCGATGTCATTACCGACATACCATAATTCAAAGCGAACACAATTCCCTCCTGCGCCGCGCGTGCAAGGTGTTGCCGCCTGTGCCGGTTAAATTGCAACCCTTTCAACATACTGCCGGGATCTGCATTGGCAAGAATGCGCTCCGCACCGTTTCCGAAAGGATAGAATTTAAGATCTTCAGAACCGACTGGAGCAGTTGCGGCCAGCCGGTTGATTTCTTCGTATGACATTCCATCAAATACCTGCTGACGCATCCAGCTGTTCAAACTGCCTGTTCCATTCACGCACATCAATATTCCATACCGGGGCTGCGCAGCTGTATGATTCACGTGAACAAATGCGTTCACGCGCGATTGCTGATCGAATCGAGGTTGATCTGTTATACCATACACAACTCCCGAAGTTCCCGCCGTAGCCGCCACTTCACCCGGCTCAAGCACGTTCAACGAGTAAGCGTTGTTAGGTTGATCGCCTGCGCGATAACTAACAGGAATGCCCGCCTGAACGTTTAGCGCGTCTGCTACAGACGCCATCACTCTTCCCTGCTCACCAAACGTTGGAACGATATCGGCCAGCAGGCTCTTATCAATTCCATAATATTTCAACAACTCAGTTGCAACGCCATTTTCCAGGTAGTCCCAGAAAATTCCCTCAGACAATCCTGATATCGTTGTTGCCGGAACTCCGGTTATTTTCAGTGCAATAAAATCGCCGGGCAAAAGTATTTTATAAATGCGTTCATACAATTCCGGCTCGTGCTGTTTTACCCAATATAATTTTGAAGCAGTAAAATTTCCCGGAGAATTCAGGTAATGAGAAAGGCAATATTCTGATCCAAGCGATTCAAAAGCTTTATTTCCGGCTTCGACGGCGCGGCTGTCGCACCAGATGATGGACGGCCGAAGCGGTTCGAGATTCTTATCAATGCAAACCAATCCATGCATTTGATAAGAAATGCCGATCGCGGACACATCATCTTTATTATAATCAACTTTTGCCTTCAGCAGCCGGATCGCATTCAGAAGTTCATTCCACCACATTATCGGATCCTGCTCTGCGAAACCAGGTTGTACTGAAAGCATCGGCATTTCAGCAGATGGCGAAAATGCGGACGCGACAGGCTTTCCACTGTTAATGTCAACAAGCGCCGCTTTAATTGAAGAAGAACCTATGTCGATGCCAAGGAGATATTTTCCTTTCATGTTTACCAAAATACTGAATACAATACAATAAGTATAACAACAACTACGGCCGTACCTATTGCAAAGGTACCGCGAGGCACGAACATCGACTTATCGACGATCAATCCCTTTGAACTATCGCGATTTTTATCCGCAAGAGCAAACAATACCATCGTTGCAACACACGCCAGGAATACCCAGCCCATACGATTGATGAATGGCATCATCGGGAACGCATATTTCAGTGCTGTTGAAAGTGGGATACTTAACAATGCAGCCGCCAAAGCGCCATTTGCCGTAGCTCTTTTCCAGAAAAATCCAAGAATAAAAATGGTGAATATTCCTGGTGAAATAAATCCTGTGTATTCCTGGATCAGCTGGAAGCCCTTTCCAAAATGTTTGAAAGTTGGGCAGATCAGCAACGCGATTAAGAAGGCAACAACAACAGCAACTCTTCCAATCCAAACAGTGCGATGATCGTCGGCTTCTTTGTTAAAGAACTTCTTATAGATATCGAGCGAGTAGATCGTTGCAATACTATTTGCCTTACCGGCGAGCGACGCAACAATAGCTGCGGTTAGTGCGGCAAATGCAAGACCTTTCAATCCGGCAGGCAAAAGGTTCAGCAATATCGGGTAAGCATTATCAGGCTTAACAATTCCGGCTTCGGTAATTCCTCTCGCGATGATTGGATCTGTTTGCTGATTGTAAATTACATAACAGGCGATACCAGGTAGCACCACTATGATCGGCATCAGAAGTTTCAGGAAAGACGCGAACAGGATACCGTTCCGCGCTGTTTTCAAATCCGCCCCCAGGGCACGTTGGGTAATGTACTGATTACATCCCCAATAGTTGAGGTTCACTACCCACATGGCCCCTATCAGCACTGCCAATCCGGGAAGCTGCATATAAGCATCCTCCTTTCCGCCCTGTCCATCGTGGATCATCGTTTGGCCTTTCTTAAAAATCATATGGAAGTGATCAGGCGCTTTTTGACGAAGAAGACTAAGGCCTTCCATCATACCATGCCCATTTCCTATTTTATCGGAAACAAGATTTAAGGCGAGATAAGTAGTTGCAAGGCCACCCAGCACGAGGAAAAAAACCTGGATTACATCGGTATAACCAATTACACGCATACCCCCGAGGGTTATAAAAATCGCGAAGACGGTAAGCCCGCCAGCGCAATACATAAATGGAATGTCGAGCATCTTTTCAAGGCTAAGTGCGCCGAGATATAGAATCGATGTGAGGTTTACGATCACGTAAAGACAGAGCCAGAAAATCGCCATCACCGTACTCACGCGATGATCGTATCGCTTTTCGAGGAACTGTGGCATCGTATAGATCTTATTTCGCAGGTAAATGGGAAGAAAAAAGATCGCAACAATAATCAGGGAAGCAGCCGCCATCCATTCGTAGGTGGCAATTCCAAGCCCAAGTGCGAAGCCGGAACCCGACATGCCGATAAACTGTTCTGCAGAAATGTTTGATGCGATAAGTGAAGCGCCTATAGCCCACCACGTAAGAGACCCTTCGGCAAGAAAAAAATCTTTGGTATCATTCGAAGTATTCTTTTTCCGGCGATATATCCAGTAACCATAGCCGGAGACAATCACGAAGTAGATTAGAAATACGATAAAATCAGCCGTCACCAATTTGTTATTCATAAGCAGGGGTCTCGTTTAGCCGGCCAATTTATGAAAATAATATTGAGTTCAAACATTTAAAGCGGTTAGATATCAACTATGATTCTTCATTCGGTTATCTTTAGTGAACACGAATATTTAATGTATGTATGAACACAAGTCGCAACAGCTTGCTCCGCTGCATGTATTTTATAAGCGCATTCTCAACAATGCTTTGATATCCGCCATAGTTTTGGCTATTTGTCTCGCAATTGGAATTACCGGCTATCATTTTACCGCAAACATCGCGTGGATCGATTCACTTCATAATGCGTCAATGATTTTGAGCGGTATGGGCCCGGTAGTGGAAATCAATACAACCTCCGGCAAATGGTTTTCTTCGATCTATGCACTTTTCAGCGGGGTTGTATTCATTACAAATATCGGTTACCTGATGACGCCCATTGTGCACCGCTTCTTTCATAACTTGCACACTGAAGCGAAATGATGAGAACCGTGACAGAGGTAAATACACGACTGATAAAGGATACAGCCAAACGGCTGGGTTTCGATTTTTGTGGCATAGCCAAAGCCGGGCGGCTGGATGAAGACGCAAGAAGACTCGAAACATGGCTGAGCAAGAACATGCATGGGAAGATGCAATACATGGCAAATCATTTCGAGATGCGTGTGGATCCGGCGAAACTTGTTCCCGGTGCAAAGTCTGTGATCACGCTCCTCTTGAATTATTATCCTTCCGAGCAGCAAAATGCACAGGCTCCAGGCATTTCAAAATACGCGTGGGGCCGCGATTATCATGAAGTGATCAAAGAAAAACTTCATCACCTGCTCCATGAGATCAATGAGAAAGTCGGCCAGGTTCATGGAAGAGGATTTGTCGATTCAGCACCGGTGCTCGAAAGAGCCTGGGCTCAAAAAAGTGGACTCGGATGGATTGGGAAGAATGGAAATCTGCTGAGCAGGCACGGCTCGTTCTTTTTTATCTCAACACTGATCGTGGATCTTGAACTGACATATGACGACGCTTTTGCAAAAGATTATTGTGGAAGCTGCACCCGGTGCATCGATGCATGTCCCACAGATGCAATCCTCGACAACAAAGTGATTGATGGGAGCCGTTGTATTTCTTATTATACCATTGAGTTGAAGGACCTGCTGATCCCCGAAGAACAAAAAGGCAGATTCAATAATTGGATGTTCGGCTGCGACACGTGCCAGGATGTTTGTCCATGGAACCGCTTTTCAAAGCCAACCACCGAAGCCGCATTTACCCCAATGCCGGAAATATTGAACTTAACCACAAACGAATGGGAAGCATTGACAGAAGAGGGTTTCAAAAAGCTGTTCAGGAATTCTCCTCTCAGCAGGCCCAAGTTTTCTGGAATCAGGAGAAACCTGAAATTTTTAGCGAGTCCCTAATTCCAACTTGTTAAGTAGTAACGCATCGAAGGCCATGGCTTCGCGATGGTTTTCCACCGCAAGCCTTATGAACCATCCCAGCTCCTCTACCCAATTACTTTTTGACTTCTTTTTTCCAGGTCATCCTGACGCTAAGTCCGGCCGACAAAAGATGCTTTCCTTCCGTCACGTCTTTTTTTACCAAATTGCTCACCTGGTACCTGAAAAGCGGCCCGATGCTCAATGGCAAATGTGTTTTGTTGAGCACGCTGATGGACGCACCACCTGCAACCATGAAATGTGTGCGATTGAAAAGATTGTTGTCACTATAATATGAGCCCGTGAAACTATCGTAATGTAGGGCGTTTGTGGTAAGCAACCTGGATACCGCTACACCTGCGTTCAACGATATAGGCAACTTCTCGCTCTTATTTACCTGGTATTGGACAGTGACCGGCAATTCCAGGAACTGGTATCTGTTATGATACTTTTCAGTTGTGCCGGGCGAATAGAAGCTGTTCAGGTATAGCATTGAACGTTGATTCCAAACCATGTTCGTTGGAGTTCCGACTTCTGAATATGTTGAGAATTCAGTGTAATCAATTCCGACAGTCAATGAAAGCCTTTTTGAAATTTTCCGTTGTGCAAATGCGCCGAAAGTAAATGCAGGACCTTTTTTGATGGAGGATGGCTTGTACACGAGTCCGTTTACCGGAAGCAGACTACCGGAGAAAACCGGCGTCATCTGAGCAGAAGTCGAATAATCAAAGGCGTCGGCCTCGTTAACGTTCGACACACCGCCATATGCATGAAGACCAAATCCCCACAAGCTCTCAGGCTTCTCGACCGCTGGCAATTCCGACAATCGCAGCGACGCTGTTGCTGTCGATTTGCTGAAATTCTTATAAGGGCTTTCCGGCTGAAGTCTTGCCGGCTCAGCCAGAAGATCGCCATTCAGACTTTTTCCAGTCAACGCAACTTCATCTTCGCTGGGAACTTTTTCGTCAATGATATTTCGGTCACCCGTTTTACCCGGCTTTTGCCGGCGACCCGAAGTATTTGAGGCAAGGCGTTGAGTAGGTATCCGACTCTTATTATTTTCGGTTACACCAGTATGTGAGATAGAATTTTCGGGTAAAAGTTTTTGATCGGCTTGTATTTCGTTTTGGTTGGTTTCGGCCTTCACTTCTTTTGTGTTAGCCTCACTTGTTTTTGAATCTTCGGAATTGGTTGATCCGGGTTTTTGGGTTGAAGCAGCGGCTTCCTTTTGTTCAGGTGCCGTAGCTTTCGCCCCGGGTTTGGGTTCGGATTGTTTTTGCGACAGTTTCGCTACCACATTTTCTGAATGGTTTTTCGTGTTTTGGAAAACGATCATTCCACCGGCACCGCAAAGCAGCAGCAAGGCGGGCACCCACCACAAGGTTCTGCGGCGGCGCTTTTCTCTGTCGAGTTCCTTTTCAACGCTTTCCCATACACTATCTGATGGACGCAGTTTTAGTTCGTCCATCTTCTGCTGCACCTGTCGTTCAAATTGATGGTCGGACATACGTTTCAATGTTTTTTTCTTCTGAATGTTTGTTCAGCCAGCTGATCAGCAATGCACGTGAACGCGAATACTGCGATCGCGACGTGCCCTCATTTATTCCAAGCATTTTTCCAATTTCTACATGTGAATAACCTTCCACAGCATGAAGGTTGAAGATAGTTTGATACCCAGTCGGCAACTGGCGGATAAGGGCGGCCAGATCTTTCGCACCCATGGTCACTTCCGGATTATCGTTTGAAACCGGATGGAGGGTAGCATCGGTAAAGGACAGTTCGGACTGATATTTATGATTTTGTTTCAGATAGTTCAATGCTGTGTTGACCATGATCCTTCTCACCCAGCCGCCAAACTCCCCTTCGAATTTGTATTGATGAAGATTGCGGAAGACTTTGATGAACCCTTCCTGCAACACGTCTTCTGCATCGGTTCGTGATTTGGTATAACGATAGCACACGGCCAGCATGCCCTCGGCAAACTGCTCGTAGAGCTCCCTTTGGGCTGCCCTGTTACCCTTTAAACATTCTCTTACCAACCTTTCGTGGTCCATGCTGATGCAGATACAGTTTGTTGACAATTATTGGTTCACGAGCGTTGCACTCACGTCCTATAAATTAAGCTCTTACCTTTGGCCACTATGAATCCAACGCTGATTGAGCGGGACCAGGAAGTGATCTGGCACCCGTTTACGCCGCAAAAATATGCTCCCGACCCGGTTCCCATTGCAAAAGGTGATGGAGTGTTCCTAATTGATATTAACGGTAAATCTTATATAGATGCTATCAGCAGCTGGTGGGTAACCATTCACGGTCATGCGCATCCGTATATTGCCCAAAAAATTTATGAGCAGGCTACCACCCTCGAGCAGGTGATCTTTGCGGGGTTCACGCACGAACCGGCCGTTCGGCTGGCGGAAAGACTACTGAATCTCCTGCAGGGACCCTACGCAAGAATCTTTTACTCCGATAATGGCTCAACGGCAACGGAAGTAGCCGTCAAAATGGCCATCCAATACTGGCACAACCGTGGCGATAAAAGCCGCACCCGTATTCTGGCGCTCAAAAACAGTTATCATGGCGACACTTTCGGCGCAATGAGCGTGAGCCATCGAAGTGTGTTCACCTTTGCATTCAGTGAGTTGTTGTTTGAAGTCGAATTTATCGATGCTCCTGTTTCTGACAACCCGCTGCCCCGCCCGGTTGAAAATCTCAACAACGTTGCCTGTTTCATTTATGAACCCCTGCTGCAGGGCGCCGGCGGCATGAAAATGTACTCAGCTGATGGATTGAATGCGCTGATTAAATACTTTCAATCGCATGGTGTCATTTGTATTGCCGACGAAGTGATGACTGGTTTTGGCAGAACGGGCAAATTGTTTGCATCGGATTACTGTACTGAAAAGGCAGATATTGTTTGCCTCAGTAAAGGATTAACCGGAGGAACCATGCCGATGGGAATCACGGCTTGCAATGAAAAGATTTATGATGCGTATGTAGACGACGATCCCATGAAAACATTTTTCCACGGACATTCATTCACAGCGAATCCACTTGCATGCGCAGCGTCACTTGCAAGTCTTGACTTATTAAGCAGTGACGAATGCCAAAAAAATATCCAGCGTATTGCCAGAAAACACGAAGATTTTATAACAAGATTAAAAGCGTCGCCCTTCGCTGAAAGAATCCAAAACCTTCGTCAACTCGGAACGATAGTAGCTTTTGAATGGGAAGAAGAGGAAGGGTCTTACCTGAACAATATCAGCCTGGATATAAGAAAAATGGCGCTTGAAAGAGGATTATTTATCAGGCCACTCGGCAACACGGTTTACCTGATGCCACCATATTGCATAACCGACCCGCAGTTGGAAAAAGTTTATGATGTGGTGATCGAAATCTTGGGGGAGCTGAGTTAGATTATAAGTAAAAAGACAAAAGTGAAAAGTGAAAAGAAACGAGTTGATTACACTGGAATAAATAAATACCCGCAGAGGCCCTTTAGGCTATCTTTTCTATGTGGAAACTATGTGTGATCTATGTACCTATTGTGCTAAATAGCGGAGAAACACAGTAGAAAGTGAAAAGTAAAAAGTAACGAGCTGGCTTTCCAGCACAATAGATACATAGGTTACACATAGAATACACACATAGAGCTCGTTAGTTTAGTACTCTCGAGTTCCGTTAAAATTTTTCGAAGTGAAAGTACCTGTTAGGTCCAACAACATCCAATATCATCACGAAGCCTTGATAGGAATCGACACTTGTACATTGTCCCATTCTATTACGAGACTTTCGGGATTTGGAAAACGATACGTTAGTTTTTCAACTACACTGCCGGTAGCTTTAACGGGGACATCGACGGCCAGGACATCTTTATCCTTATACTTGTCGTAACTAAATGCCCCGAATTGCTTGAGTTGAGAATTGAGGATAATGGTCCATTTATCCTTTTGCGGGCGAATGAACAACGTGTAGCTGCCGGCTTTGATTGGCTTGCCACCGAAGGTTGCGTTTTTTGCAAAAGTTATTTCTGTTGCTTCGTTCGCACCAGCGCGCCATACTTCTCCATACGGAACCAACTGACCGAAAATTACCCGGTCTCTTTTTGACGGCTGACCGTAATTGAGTTTTACATCTTTAGATTCTGCGTAAGCCCGCGGACTCGCCTGATTTTGGGCACAACTACTTTGGAAGGAAATTACTGCTAATAAAGCGGAAGCAAATAAAAGTTTTTTCATTGATGACAACTTTTTAGTTGCTGAAAATACAGATTAATGTAAATCTTCCGCAAGCTTCTTTAAGTTGCCCAGCGATCGTTCCATGTACGGTCCTAATTGACGATCAAAAATGATGCTCGCAAATTTTTCCCAAGGGTACCATTTCAAATCAAAATCGAAATACCACTGCACAATAGTGACCTTCCCGGATGGTATTAGTTGAAATCCGCATTTGATATTGCGATCGGTTTTTCGCCATAGGGTAATGATGCTGTCCATGTTCGCAGAAACCAGTTGCACGTTGAGCTGTGCAGAGTTGATCTTTGTTGGAGAAAAAACCGGGTTTTGTATGAGGCTGTCACTCACGAAGCTGTTCCATTGTTTCCAATTCGAAAGGTTCGATACAAATACGCTGATCCCGCCCTGACTGGCATCAACATCAACGGCCCTTGAAATTCTGACGTGCGATGGCAATAGTGAAGAAAGGAGAAGAACCATTCCACCCAAAATAAAAACGCTGATGAAAAAAAGCTTAATTGCCTTCATATAAATACACTATTCCCATTTAAAAACTTTGATCGCAACTGCATAGGTAAACACCATCCAGCCACCCAGCACTGCGAGTTGCGTACCGCAATCAGACAGATGAGCTCCTTCGAACGCAACATTTCTCATAGCATCGTTAAGATGTGTCAATGGCAGCACCTTGCAAAGTGGCTGGAGCCAGTTGGGAAAATTATCGATCGGAAAAAATGTTCCCGCTAACAAAAATTGCGGAAGGGTGAAAAGGTTGGCAAATGGAGGAATGGTGCTTTCATTTTTTGCGAGCCCGCTCACAACAAATCCATAACCCATAAACACGATCAGGCCAATAAAGCTTAGCACGAGCATCTCAAAAAACGTGATCCACCCGTGAATGAGCGTGAAGTGAAAAGCAAAATGACCAACACCAATGATTACAACGGCGGTCATCAACTGAAATAGCACACGGCTCAATCCTTCACCAAATACAATGTATTTTCTGCTGATGGGTGTGGCGAAGAATCTTTTCAATACAAGGGTTTGCCGGAGATTGAAAAAGATAAACGCAACACCAAATACACCTGCACTTAACAACGAAAATCCGAGCTGCCCGGGCAGAATGAAATCGATGGTGCGATAGGTTCGTCCGGGAATTCTCTGCACATCATTGCTTATCACAGCATAGGTGGGTGTATTAGGAAATTGCTGGTGATCGATCTGCCTTACAATTGACTCGAGAATCGATCGCAACACTTGCAGATTTTGTGGGTTTACTGCCTCGGAGCTTTTTAGCTTAATTATATAAGATGGTACGTCGGTGGTATTTTTTGTCAATTGAATGAACGCCGTAAGCCTTCCTTTCTCCAGATCTTCATTTAATTCAACCTGTGGCTTATTCACGATCGTCAGTCCATTTGATGTGCTGATCGCTTTATAAAGCACAGAAGTGGTGTCGGTATTTTTATCAATGGCAACCCGTACCGATAATCGCCCGCTATTGCCAATAAATCCGAAAACAAGAATGAAGATCAGTGGGAAGGCAAGACTGAATATTACTGCGCTTGGACTTCTGAAAACAGCTTTCAGGCTCGCCCGCGTAATGGCAAGCATCGCCTTAAACTGACTATAATGTTGGGGCATAGAATACTTTAGACGATTGTTTCAAGCTGGCAAAGCTAGGTGTTTCCGATTTACAGCGGTCAGTGTCGTTTATTCGAATGAAAAATCGAAAGGCATTCGGGTTTGTGTAACGCCCATCATGTCCTTACATTTCTTGATCATCAAATACGTTTTCATACCATCCGGACCGAGCTCTTCTTTCATCGCATTCTGCTTTGCGTTTTGCTGGTAATCGCCTAACAGTTCCTTCAGGATTGATTGTGGTTCGGGATATTCGCTCACCTTATATTCCTGCAATCCCGCCATCCTTGCTGCACACGCAACAGCATCTTTTAAACCGCCAATTTTATCAACCAGACCGAGCGTAAGCGCTTGCTTGCCGCTCCATACCCTTCCCTGTGCAATTGAGTCAATATATTCCATCCCTTTCTTTCTTCCCTGAGCCACGCGGGATTTGAAATTGAAATAAATACTGTCGACGTCCTGCTGAATATATCGCTTTTGTGTTTCGGTTAGCGGACGTGTTATGGTGAGTGCACCGGCGTCAGGGGAAGTCTTTACTTCATCGAAAGTTACGCCGAGCTTTTTGTTGAAAAACTTTTGCATGTTCGGCAGCAGGCTGAACACGCCGATCGAGCCGGTGATAGTATTGGGACTTGCGAAAATAGTATCAGCATTGCACGAAAGATAATAACCGCCGGATGCCGCAACATCGCCAAAGCTCAATACAACAGGCTTTTCTTTTTTTGCAAGCGACAACTCACGCCAGATATTTTCGCTGGCCAGCGCACTGCCACCACCAGAGTTGATCCGGAAAACAATTGCCTTAATCGACTTATCCATTCGCACTTTCCTGATTAGGTTGACATACGTTTCGCTACCAATCTGTCCGCGTTCTCCTTTGCCGTCAATGATATCTCCTGCCGCATAAATAATTGCCATCTTGCCGGTGCCGCGTTGCTTGAAGGTTACCGCGTTTGCATATTTACCTGCAGTTACAAAATTGATCTTATCATCTTTCGAAATCTTTAGCAGCTGTCTTATCTCGTCTTTCACTTCATCATCATAGCGCAGACCATCAACCAGTTTATATTGAGCGGCATCGGACGCAAATCTTATCAAATTCTCATTAGCATAACGGTGAAGTGTAGCCGTGTCAATTCCACGTGTTTGAGAAGTAGTTTGCAACAGCATTCCGTACAGGTCATTCAGCAATTGGGTGCTTTGAATTCTGTTGGCATCGGTCATTTTATATTCTCTCAACGGCTCCGTTGCGCTTTTGAACTTGCCAGCATAAAAAATTTGTGGCTCGATTTCGAGCTTTTCAAGCGTGCCTTTCAAAAACGCAAGCTGCATCGAAAATCCAACCCAGTCAACTCCGCCTTTTGGGTTGCAATAAATTTTATCGGCGACATTTGCAACGTAATAGGCTCTTTGTGGAATAACATCCGCATAGGCATAGATGAACTTTCTGCTCGATTTAAAATCAAGCAACGCGTTCCGGATTTCTTCACTGGCGGCAAATCCGTTGTTGTTGGTTCCACATCTCACATAAATTCCCTTTACCGACGAATCGGTTTTCGCTTTTTGTATCAGCCGAATAAGATCATACAAAGAAGGAACATCGTATTGTTCGCCGGGTGTGAAAGCAGCAAATGGATTGACAACAGGAATCTCATCATATGAATGGCTTAGATCCACTACCAGCACAGCTTTTTGTCCGGCAGTAACTTTTTCAGGCGCTGCCAGTGACGAAACCATTCCAAGAAGAAGAAAAAAACCAAGAACAAAAAATACCAGCAATGCAAGTAAGGAAGCAAAAAATATTTTAAAGAAATTACTCATCCGCGATGTTTATTTAGGTAAAATTCAAAGATTTTTGAATACCCAGTACAGCACAATATATGAAAACACAAATATAGTGATGGCTGGTAGGACTGATTTTGAAATTGCTGCGTGGGCATCGCCAATTAACAAAAGGAGATTATGAACAAAGCTTATTTATTAACCGGGGGGAACACGGGTGACAGGATGTACCACCTGGAAACGGCGATGCAACTGATTTCTGAACACTGCGGCAAAATATTGAAGTCATCACCCATTTACGAAACGGCGGCCTGGGGGATGACGGACCAGCAGGATTTTTTGAACCAGGTATTGTTGGTGGAAACCGGGCTGAAGGCGCCGCTATTAATGGAACGAATCCTCGAGCTCGAGCACCTGATGGGCCGAGTGCGGAGTGAAAAGTACGGACCCCGGAAAATTGATATAGATATTCTGTTTTATAATGATGAGGTTATTCACACTTCCTCGCTAATCGTTCCTCATCCGGCATTACAAAACCGCCGATTTGTACTTGAACCCCTCAATGACATTGCGCCAGACCTGGTGCACCCTGTATTGAAAAAAACTGTTCACCAGTTATTAGTGGAGTGCCCCGATCAATTGCCTGTGAAAAAATTATGAGCCGGTTCTGAATGTTTTCATATTTCTTTGTTTACAACCGGTAAGAAAAGCTCCAGGAACAACCCATGAAATATCATTTTATTACGATCGAAGGAAATATTGGCGCAGGTAAAACGACCCTATCCCTCCTGCTGTCAAGGCATTATAATGCCCGGCTTATACTGGAGCAATTTGCCGACAACCCTTTTCTGGCAAAGTTTTACGAGCAACCGCAGCAATATGCGTTTCCGCTTGAGGTGTTCTTTCTGGCAGAGCGCTACAAGCAGTTAAAAGATCTCCTTCACACAAAAGATCTTTTTCAAAGCATTACCATTTCCGATTATTTGTTTACAAAATGTTTGCTGTTCGCTAAAGTGAACCTTTCGGATGATGAATTCAGGTTATATCAGAAAATTTTTGAAATCATTCATCAGCAATTGATACAACCCGACTTGCTGATTTATCTTCATGTTCCTGTTTCAAAGTTGCAGGAGAATATCAGGAAGAGAAACCGTCCTTATGAACAATCTATCCCCGATGATTACCTGTTCAGGATCCAGCAGACATATACTCACTATATCAGGCAACACAATATAAAAACGCTTTTTATTGATGCCGCAAATGCCGATTTCCTGGATAATGAAAAGCATTTGCAAACAGTGATCGACGCCCTGGACAAAGATTATGACCAGGGACAACATTATATTTCGCTGCCCTAACGTTAACGGATATTCAACTGCTACCCAGTTGTAAAAACGCAGATATTTATATGAACGAACCAGTCACTGAAGTCATAACGCCCTTCTCTTCGCTTCGATATAAAGAGTTCAAATACTACATAACGGGAAGATTTATTTTCTTCATGGGTTTGCAAATGATAGGCGTGCTTGTTGGCTGGTGGATGTACGAGCTCACAGCAAATCCGCTGGCACTTGGGCTGATAGGCCTTGCGGAAGTTATTCCGGCGCTCTCACTTGCATTATATGCTGGCCATGTGATCGATCAATCGGACAAACGAAAAATGATTCTCAGAACGGTTGCGCTTTATGGAGTATGCGCCATCATGTTATTGATTGTGTCGCTGGGAGCAGTGGAAAGCCATATGGGAAAAATTTTTGTAGTCGGATCGATATACATCATCATCTTCTGTTCCGGCGCAATCCGATCATTTTCAGGTCCAACTTTTAGCGCAACCATCGCCCAGCTGGTACCAAAACATTTGCTCCCGAACGCAATCACCTGGAATTCGGGAACATGGCTCACTGCTTCGGTTGCAGGCCATGCCACTGCGGGGTTTTTGATCGCCGGTGTTGGTCATACCGGAACACTGATAGCTATAACGATCTGCATTGTTACTGCTTTCTTCATTCTTTCAAAAATAGAAAGCAAGCCACCCATGCAGCAGACAAGCGAAAAAAAGACCTGGGATAGCGTGAAAGAAGGATTGGGATTTGTGTTCAGAACAAAGGAAGTACTGGGTGCACTGTCGCTCGATCTGTTTGCCGTTCTATTCGGCGGCGCCAAAGCTCTCGTACCCGTATATGCGAAAGATATTTTGAAAGTTGGTGCCATCGGATATGGTTGGTTGAATGCTGCTACAGATATCGGAGCCATTATTGTAATTACATTGATGACTTTATTTCCACTCAAAAAACGCCAGGGCCGCACACTCCTTTTTGCTGTTGCCGGATATGGACTATGCATCATCACTTTTGGTATCTCAAAAATTTATATACTCTCATTCCTCGCATTAATGATGTCTGGAATTCTTGACGGGATCAGCGTAGTCATTCGCGGCACCATTATGCAATTAAAAACTCCCGATGAAATGCGTGGCAGGGTAATGTCGGTAAACTCCATGTTCATCAACTCATCCAATGAACTCGGACAATTTGAAAGTGGCGTTGCAGCGCGTCTGCTGGGTGTAGTTCCGTCAGTTGTTTTTGGCGGCACGATGACTTTACTGGTTGTAATTATTACAGCGTTTAAAGCACCGTCGTTGAGGAAGATGGAGTATTAGAATGGTGTTGGATGTTGGATGTTGGATGTTGGATGTTGGGTTCAGAAGTCAAAAGTTAAAAGTTAAAAGAAAAAATTTTGCTTTCTCTGCATGTGCCGGCCTACATTCAACATTCAACATCCAACATCCAAAACCACCTTTAACCTTTAACCTTTTACCTTTCACCTTTTTTCTACCTTTATCAGGTTCAATTATTGCAGCATTTAACTCATGTGGAAAGCATCGCCGATATTTTTAGCTGTTATATTGCTGGAAATTTTTCTCAGCAACTACCGGCATAAAAAAGTCTACACGTGGAAGGAAACGGCTGCAAATTTTTATTTTTCAATTTTAAATGGAGGTCTTGATCTGCTTATCCGCGGATTGTACCTGGTTCTTCTTACCTATACTTATTCGTTTCGTTTTTTTGAGATTGGCAACCCAATTCTTTACTGGGTAGCGCTCGTAGTCGTTCTCGACTTCTTATTTTACTGGTTGCACCGGATGGAACATTATTGCCGGCTTTTTTGGGCTATTCATGTTACACATCATTCGTGCGAGTTCATCAATTTCTCTGTCGGTTTCAGGTCTTCTGTTTTTCAACCGCTGTATCGATTCATCTTCTTTATTCCACTAACCTTTCTCGGTTTCGAGCCGCTGGATATTGTATTTCTTTATTCGCTTTCACAATTCTGGGCCATCTTCGTTCACACCGAATTCATAGGCAAGTTGGGATGGTTTGAAAAGATCTTCGTTACACCTTCTCACCACCGCGTGCATCATGCATCAAATGTTCTTTACCTCGACAAAAACATGGGAATGTTTCTGATCATTTGGGACAGGATGTTTGGCACCTTCCAGGAAGAAAAAAAGGCTGAAGAATACGAGCAGATCAAATACGGCTTAACCAAGCCGATTGAAAAAGAAAATCCGGTCACCATTATCTTTCACGAATGGGCAGATATCTGGAAAGATATGAGAAGAAAAGACCTGCCGTGGCGCATCAAACTAAAATATCTCTTCAAACCCCCGGGCTGGAGCCACGACGGAAGTCGGCTGACGAGTGATCAATTGCGGCGAGAGCGGGAGGAGTTTAGAGTTTAGAGTCTGGAGTTTAGAGTTTAGAGTTGGTGCAGGTCATAGTTCCTAGTTCCTAGTTCTAAGTTCTTAGTTCCTAGTTCTTAGTTCTTAGTTTTTAGTTAGGTTTTCCTTTGCGTTTTCTCTGCGCCCGTGGCGTCCTTTGCGGTAGAAAATTATCGCACTAGGGCCATTCTGCCGCCAACGTTTTTCTTTTAGCTTTTAGCTTTAAACGTTTGAGGCTACTATTCAACTTTTAGCTTTTAACTTTTAACTTTTGAGTTTCAAGACCAGTAAAGTGAGAACTAAGAACCAGGAACTTGTTTTATCAGTTTCTCCAGCACATAATAAACTGCAGGGCAAAACGTGGAGTTTTTTAGTGTGAGCGGAATGCGCTTGAGAATTACGTCTTCATCTGTATAAGGGAAGCGTGCGCAGTCGGATGGGCGAACTTCGTATATGCTACACCGGTTGTCGGAGCCGAGGAAAGCGCAGGGTGTGGATTTCATAACATAATCGCCTTCATCGTCGAGTTTCAGGTATTTTTCAATGAATTCACCTTCCTTTAGTTTCAAATGCTTTGAAATGCGTTTGATGTCGGGAGTTTTGAAACGCGGGCTGTAATTTTTACAGCAATTGGCGCAGGTGAGACAATCGACATGAGTGAACGCTTCTTCATGAAGATCAGGCAACTTGCGCAGCACCGTATTTTTATCGGCCCGCTGCAAAAACCTTTTATAATCTTTCTGCCGTTCCTTCGAGCGCTTCTCCCAATTATGTAACAGGTCGTTTGACATCGCCGCAAAGATAGTATTAGAAGTTGGCCGATATGATTTGCTTTGGTTAAAGCTTTATGTTCCGGCACGTGTTAACACTTACAAAACGGATGAACGGTTTTTTAATATGTACCGCTTCCTTATTTTTGCGCCATCGTGACACACGTCCGCGAAACGATATTGTTGCTCTTCAGCGCTCCCCTCTATATGATAATTATCGGGATCGAAGTATTGTTGAGCAACTACCAGCACCGCAAACTATACAATTGGAAAGATACGGCTGCGAGCCTGTACCTGATGTTGCTAAACAGCTTCATCGATCTTGCTTTCCGTGCCGTTTACGTGGTAATCCTGGATTACTTCTACCAGCGCCAGCTGATCACTTTTTCTAACGCAATTGCTTATTGGGTGTTACTTGTGCTTGCTGAAGATTTTCTGTACTACTGGCTACACCGCTTCGATCATGAGATCAGGTTTTTCTGGGCGATTCATGTTACCCACCATTCTTCGCAACACATGAATTTTACCGTCGGCTTCCGGTCGTCGGTATTTCAGCCACTATACCGATTTATCTACTTTATTCCGCTGGCCTGGATAGGATTCAAGCCCCTCGATATTGTGTTTATTTATTCAGCCACACAGATATGGGGAATTTTCGTTCACACGGAAATGATCAAGAAGATGGGTTGGCTGGAACATATCCTGGTAACACCATCGCACCATCGCGTTCACCACGCGTCTAATGCGCGGTATCTCGACCGCAACATGGGCATGTTCCTGATAATATGGGACAAGCTATTTGGCACTTTCCAGGAGGAGCTGGCCGCGCCAGAATATGAACCGATAAAGTACGGTCTTACCAAACCGATCGAAAAGGAGACTCCGGTAACGATCGTCTTTCACGAATGGGATAATATCTGGAAGGACATTTCGAGGAAAGACATCGGTTGGAAGGAAAAATTCGGCTACCTCTTCGGTCCGCCCGGTTGGAGCCACGATGGCAGCCGCCTGACAAGCGACGAAATGCGTCAACAGGAAGCCGGCATTCAAACTTCCGACGACTCAGCTACTCCCGCCGTTGTTAGGGCTACTTCTAACGAACCACAGGCGTGATTCAAAACACAGTAAAAAGTTTTCGATGTTAGTCTCAGTGCGGAGACTGAAAGAACTTCAGGATTAGAGGTTCCGTCGAAAGAATCGATGAAAGTGATAAGGCGAATCGCCAATCCCGTTGAGCCATATTCCGGTAAATGCAGGCTCAGCGGGGAATGATTTCGGCAGGAAATTCATTAAAAATTCTCCAACAACAAAGCAGGTTATCCTCGCATCATTCTACGTTTCCCACATTTCGTTAACGTTTAAATAAACAGGAGTTCTTGTGCGTGTTTCATATTAACTTTGCCACTCTTTTTTAAAACAGGAGATTAAATGAATCTTTTCGAAAAACAGCAACAGGAATTCTGCGAACGCCATATCGGCCCCAATGAACAGGAAACCAGGGAAATGCTTGATACGATCGGTGCAGCATCAATGGAAGAACTGATCAGCCTGACTATCCCCAAAGCCATTCGTTTAAAAGAACCGCTCGACCGCCCTCAGTCCCAGAGTGAATACGAATATCTTACCGACCTGAAGAAGCTTGCCTCCAGAAATAAGGTCTTCAAAACTTATATAGGCCAGGGTTATTATGGGACGATCACTCCGTCGGTAATTCTGCGGAACATTTTCGAAAATCCAGGATGGTATACTCAATACACCCCCTACCAGGCGGAAATATCGCAGGGGCGACTTGAGAGCCTGCTGAATTACCAGACAATGGTTTCTGATCTGACCGGCCTGCCCGTTGCCAATGCATCGTTGCTGGATGAAGCAACTGCTGCAGCCGAAGCCATGTCGATGTTCTTTCACCAGGTGAACCGAACTGATGAAATCAAACAACCGAAGTTTTTCGTCGATAACAACACCTTCCCTCAAACAAAAGATGTCATCATCACAAGAGCAAAGCCAATTGGTATTGAACTCGTATTCGGCGACTATCGCAAAGCAACTATTGATTCTACCTATTTCGGTGCTTGCGTTCAATATCCGAACAACAATGGCGCTGTTGAAGATTACCGTTCATTTATCGAGAATGTTCATGCCGTGGGTGGTTATGTAGTAATGGCAACAGATCTGTTGGCTCTTACAATACTTACCGCGCCGGGCGAACTTGGAGCAGATGCCGCCGTTGGATCTGCACAACGTTTTGGTGTTCCGATGGGCTATGGCGGACCTCACGCCGGATTCTTCGCTACTAAAGAAGATTTTAAAAGAGGGATCCCCGGTCGTATCATCGGTATATCAGTTGATGCAGCCGGCCAGCGCGCACTGAGGATGGCACTTCAAACAAGGGAGCAGCATATCAAGCGCGAAAAGGCAACTTCAAACATATGTACTGCACAAGCGCTGCTCGCAAATATGGCAGCAATGTATGCAGTATACCACGGTCCTGATGGATTAAAGAACATTGCAAAGAGAATTGCAGTTCTTACCAATACACTTGCATTCGAACTTGGCGAACTTGGCTATAACAATCTCAATCGTTCTTACTTCGATACCCTCAGAGTAGCGGCAAACAATACTTCAGACATTCGTGAGGTCGCCGAAAAAAGAGAGATCAACTTCAGGTATTTTGAGAATGGTGATATTGGAATTTCGCTAGACGAAACAACTACACAAAGTGATGTGCTGGACATTGTAGCTGTTTTTGAAGAAGCAGCCGGAAACAATGTTGCTTCAGTTACATTCGATACCGATACATCACTCGATCATATTCCGGACAACCTGACAAGAAGATCAGAATATCTCACTCACAGCGTCTTCAACTCTCATCATAGCGAAAGCGAAATGATGCGTTATATCAAGCAGCTTGAGAATAAAGATCTTTCATTAAACACTTCGATGATCTCTTTGGGAAGTTGTACGATGAAGTTGAATGCTGCCACTGAATTGATTCCTGTGAGCTGGCCGGAATTTGCTGGTTTGCATCCATTTGTTCCATCGAACCAGGCAGAAGGTTATCACAAGATTCTCGATGAGCTTAGTGATTATCTCTGCGAAATAACAGGCTTCACAGCATGTTCTTTGCAGCCTAATAGCGGTGCACAGGGCGAATATGCAGGTCTTCTGACTATTCGCGCTTATCACCTCGATAATGGCGATGACAAGCGCGATGTTGTATTGATCCCAATTTCTGCTCACGGCACCAACCCTGCATCAGCAGTGCTTGCCGGGATGAAAGTAGTGGTGGTGAAGAGTGATGAAGAGGGTCATATCGATATCCAGGACCTGCGTGAAAAAGCAGAAAAATACAAAGACACACTCGCTGCTCTGATGGTTACCTATCCGTCTACACACGGTGTATTTGAAGAAGGCATCCGCGAAATATGCGAGCTCATTCACAGCAATGGAGGATTGGTTTATATGGATGGTGCTAATATGAACGCGCAGGTTGGTTTGACATCGCCTGGTATCATCGGTGCCGATGTTTGTCACCTTAATCTCCACAAAACATTCGCTATTCCACATGGTGGTGGCGGCCCCGGCATGGGTCCGATCTGTGTAAATGATAAACTCGCGCCATTCTTACCCGGACATATTTCTATCAATAAAAAAGCTCCACATGCGCATGCAGTGAGTGCAGCTCCCTATGGCTCTGCAAGCATTCTTTTGATCAGCTATGCCTATATCAAATTGCTTGGTGCTTCAGGCATGACGAGAGCAACTCAATATGCTATCCTGAATGCCAACTATATGAAGGCAAGATTGGAGAAGTATTATAAGATCCTGTATACCGGAACCAACGGCACTTGTGCACACGAATTCATCGTTGATCTTCGTCCATTCAAGACCACGTCAGGAATTGAAGCAGAAGATGTAGCAAAAAGGCTGATGGACTATGGATTTCACGCGCCAACAATGAGTTTTCCGGTACCGGGGACAATCATGATCGAGCCAACAGAAAGTGAACCCAAGAGCGAGCTTGATCGTTTCTGCGATGCGATGATCAGCATTTTTGAAGAGATAAAAGCAGTTGAAGAAGGCAAATCAGACAAAACAGATAATCCATTAAAAAATGCACCGCATACTATGCAAATGATCTGCGGCGACGAATGGAGTCATTCTTATTCGCGCCAGGAAGCAGCATTCCCATTGGCATATGTGATGAAAAATAAATTCTGGCCTTCGGTTTCAAGAATTAATAACACCTACGGCGACCGGAATTTGATTTGCACCTGCGAACCGACGGAAGCATATGCGTAGCAAGTCTAGAGTTTAGAGTCTAGAGTTTAGAGTTTATTTTTTCACTTTGACCAACTCTAAACTCTAAACTCTAAACTCTAAACTTTAAACTCTAAACTTCTAGAAAGCTTGCATCAACAACCTAACCCCCACTATTCCCAGCGATATCGCTAATGCGCGAATGATCGCGTTTCCTTTTAATTTGTCTGAGAGGTAGGCACCGAGTTGTGCGCCACCCACTACACCGATGCCGAGGCCGGCAATCATGTGGAGTATCATTGGATCGTTATAAGATCCCTGGAAAATGTGAACGATAACGCTAACCATCGCCATTATGGCAAGAATGAAATGTGAAGTTGCTGTAGCGATATGAACCGGAAATCGCAACCAGTGAACCATTGCCGGCACGTGAATGATGCCGCCCCCAATTCCGAGTAACGGTGAAATATAGCCGACAAAAATACTAACGATAATCCCTTTCAGCTGGTTGTAAGAATATTTGTACGTCTCTCCTATCTTATCTGTGAGTTCATGCTGACGCCATCCTTTTCTACCAATCAAGGGTTCCTTATCAAGCATTATCTTTTTTGCACCCTGCATTAATAAAAAGGCGGCGACGAGAATTAATAGACTTCCGAAAATAATGTCGAATGTGCTTTTGGTAATAAACTTTACCGTGTATACACCGAGAATTGATCCGGGTATCGTGAATAAAGCGAAAGTAATACCAGCCCGATAATCAATTCGCCCGGCGGCTGCATATGCAATGGATCCCGATATGGCATTTATTCCAACAACTGCCATTGATATGGCTGTAACAATCTCCGGTGGCAAATGCGGATGCGTAATGAGTAAGAGAGGAACTAAAATAAAACCGCCGCCCGCACCAATAAGAGTTCCAAGCGTTCCCAATACAAATCCGACGAGAATTAAGACGAAAAAATTATCCATAGCTGCCACCAGGGCTCAGGTTTATAAAGGCACGAAGTTGCACATTTTTCGCAAACGAAAAGGTGATAGATGAAAGCGCGGAACAACAAAGCACCTTTCTCCCCTGCCTGCCGGCAGGCAGATTTCACCTTTCACCTTTTTAAAACAATTCATTTACAATTTATCACATTTCATAACAACCATGCTTGACTGAACGATATCCTCCCGCCAATTTTACCGCGTAAACGTTAAACCTTATTACATGCTCAGGAAAATTCTCAAATGGACAGGCATAATAGTACTGTCGATCGTGATACTCTTAACAGTGACAGTTGCGCTCCGGCAGAATCTAAAATTTGATGCACCTTACCCGGATATTCATGCGTCGAAAGATTCTTCAGTAATTGCAAGGGGAAAATATCTTGTTTACGGACCTGCACATTGCGCAGATTGTCATTCACCGGCATCGAAACAAGATTCCGTTAATAAAGGATTTGAAGTGACGCTAAGTGGCGGACGTTTGTTTGCGCTTCCCGTTGGAAATTTCTACACGCGAAACATTACTCCGGACAAAGAAACCGGGATCGGCAAGTGGACAGATCAGGAGATTGCAAGAACACTTCGTTATGGTGTAAAGCCCTCCGGCGCTGCGGTTTTGGACTTCATGCCATTTCACAATACGAGTGACGAAGATCTTACTGCGATCATTTCATTTTTACGCACGCAGACTCCGATCCATAATAAAGTTCGCGACCATGAGCCCAATACACTTGGATATGTGATCAAAGCATTCCTGTTAAAACCAACCGGCCCCGATGGACCTGTACCGGTTGCAGTGAAGCACGATACGACCGCTGAGTACGGAAAATACATTACCGGCGCTGTCGCAAACTGCCGGGGTTGTCACACACCGCGTAACTTAATGACCGGCGCTTTTGAAGGAAAAGAATTTTCAGGTGGAATGGAAATCGAAGGATACAAAGCAGTTAACCTGACGCCAGATCCAACCGGAAGATTGTATGGCTGGACGCAAGATATGTTTGTAAAGCGCTTTCGCCAGGGAAGGATCATTGAGAAAAGCCCAATGCCCTGGGGGCCATTCAGCCGCATGAGCGATACCGAACTCAAAGCCATCTATAAATATCTTCAAACGCTTGAACCAGTGAAAAACGAAGTGAAGCAAAATGTTCAGCTAGCGGAACAATAACCTAAACCCGACATAGACCTATCAAAAAAGAGCCACGTTATTCGTGGCTTTTATTTTTCTCTTCGCAGCGCCGCTGAGTCTCTCGAAGAAACGTGAATTCGCAAAAAAAATTACGAGGACTCAGCAGTGAAATGAAGGAGCCGAAAATAATATAATACTGCCTCTTGTATATCTCAACGAAAACTGAATTCGCAAAAAAATTACGAGGACTCAGCGGTCAAATGAGGGAGCCGAAAACAAAAGCACTTTATATTGCAGTGCGCTGAGTCTTCCAGCGAAAAATGAACTCGAAAAAAACTTTATAGAGACTCAGCGTGAAACAAAATATCTGGCGTCAATCAATCAACATGAAACTGTGGTGGCTCTTCATACTGCTCATTTCACAGCTCGCGGCAAATGCGCAGTCTTCAAAATTTATCAGCGTCAAAGGCAAACAAATCATTGGAACAGATGGGAAGCCGATGCTGCTTCGGGGAACGAACCTTGGCAACTGGCTCGTGCCGGAAGGCTACATGTTCAAATTAAAAAATGTTAATTCCCCAAGGAAGATCAACGAAGCGTTAAGTGAGTTAATAGGGCCAGCTGAAACAAGGGCCTTCTGGAAAAAGTTCCTTAACAACTACGTTACCGCGGCAGATATTCATTATTTGAAAAGCCTCGGTATGAATTCCATCCGCGTACCTTTTCACTACAAGCTTTTTACGCAGGAGGAATATCTGGGCGAGCAAAATGCGGATCATGGATTTCAAATCCTGGATAAGCTGATTGAGTGGTGCAGAAAAGAAAATCTTTATGTGATACTCGATATGCATTGTGCGCCTGCCGGTCAAACGGGCGACAATATCGATGATAGTTTCGGTTATCCATTCCTGTTTGAAAGCGCGGAAAGTAGAAAGCTGACGATAGATATCTGGAAAAGAATTGCTGCCCATTACAAGAATGAACCTGTGATCCTGGGCTACGATCTGCTTAACGAACCAATAGCAACCTATTTCGACTCATCGAAGCTCAACCATTTTCTCGAGCCATTCTACAAAGAAATTGTGCGCGCGATCCGGTCGACAGATAAGAACCACCTGGTATTCCTGGGTGGTGCCCAGTGGGATTCAAACTTCAGAATATTTGGCCAGCTATTCGACGACAAAGCGGTTTATACATTCCATAAATACTGGACGGATCCAACACAAAAGGTTATTCAGGACTATATTGATTTCAGCAACCGTTACAATGTTCCGATCTATATTGGTGAAACGGGAGAAAATAAAGATGAGTGGATCGACGCTTTCAGGAAAGTGCTCGAAGAAAATAATATCGGCTGGCATTTCTGGCCGTATAAAAAAATGACGAATAAAGCAGGCATCGTTGAATTTGCAATGCCCGAAGGCTACGATCTTTTTATTAACTACGCTGAAACGGCGAAGCCAAATTTTGAAGCAATTCGAAAAGCACGCCCCGAAAACATGGATGCGGTGAAAAAAGCACTGGAAGAATTTCTTAACAAATGCAAATTCGAAAACTGCACACCGAATAACGGATATATTTCAGCATTGGGACTTGGTAAAAATCAGCTATAACATTTAAACCGAAGTAATTCTCATGAGTATTAAACCCGGGCTTACCGCGCTCTTGGTATTTCTGGCACTAAATCTATTTGCGCAGAAAAAATCAAACGACCCACTGGTAATCGCTTACTACGCTGGCAATGCAACAGAGGCAGAAAAATATGAGATCAATAAACTCACTCACATCATTTACAGTTTTTGTCATTTGAGTGGAAATAAGTTGAAGGTGGACGATGCCGGCGATTCACTCACGATCAAAAGCCTCGTTGCGTTAAAAAAAGTAAATCCAAAACTCCGGGTACTGCTTTCTCTTGGTGGTTGGGGCGGATGCAAACCCTGTTCTGAAGTATTTGAAAGTGCGGAAAACCGGAGTGTGTTTGCACAATCGGTAAAAGAACTGTGCGAATATTTCGGAACGGATGGAATTGATCTTGACTGGGAATACCCTGCAATTCCGGGTTACCCAGGCCATCGCTATGTTCCGGCCGACAAAGAAAATTTTACTTCGCTTATCAAAGAGCTAAGGAAAACTTTGGGAAAGAAGTACGATATAAGCTTTGCTGCCGGAGGATTTTCAAAATTCCTGGAAGGGGCAGTCGATTGGAAAGCCATTATGCCCGTAGTAAGTTTTGTGAACCTGATGACCTATGATCTTATTAATGGCTATGACACCGTAACGGGCCATCATACGGCATTATATTCGACGACGTCACAACTCGAATCGACCGATCATGCAGTTCGTTATTTGCTTGGTCTCGGAATTCCGGCGAGCAAACTTGTCATTGGCGCCGCCTTCTATGCAAGAGTTTGGGAAAATGTACCCGCAGAAAACAATGGATTGAGACAGACAGGGAAATTTAAAAGAGGTGTTCCTTATAAAATGATCGATTCAGTGCTATCAGCAAGAGAAGGATTCAATGAATATTGGGACAGCACTGCACAAGCTCCTTATCGTTATAGCGCTAATTCGAAGTTATTTGCTACTTATGATGATAAGCGTTCAATTGAAGCAAAAACAAATTATGTTTTGAAGAATCACTTAGGTGGGATCATGTTCTGGCATCTTCCTGAAGACAGCTATAGAGATGGTCTGCTCGACGCAATTGATCGAACGATCCGAAAAAATAAAAAATAGCAAATTTATTTCGATTCATCCTTTTCATCAGGGCCGGTAAATATTTTCTTAACGTAGTTACCGGCTTTGTTGAAAATTTCAATATCCTCAGTCATAAGAGCTGCATCCATCTTGCTTAAATTTCCCGCTACTCCGTCGCCAACCTGTTGCGGATATAAGATGATAAAATTGTGTTTATCAAAATATCTTTTTAAGTAAGCTGGAATTCGCTCGAGAAACGGATCATATGAAAGGTGACCTTTTCTTGAAGTAATTACAATAAACAGATCGTCGTTATTTAGATTTTGTCCTGCAGCCAAAATTTGTTGCCAGTCGGGGAACTCGTGATAAATAAAAGTCTGGGCTCGCTTATTTACCGCTCCTGCCTGCTTTAGCGCTTTGACAGTATCTGCATTCGCCAGCATTAACGCCGTCAATCCTGATTCTTCCGAAAGAATAATAATACGCTTGAACCAATGAAAAAAGCCTGCTTCGTATTCGGCTTTGGGCGGAATGGCGACTACCATTCTCCTCAATGTATTCAGCGGTTGAACGCCTTTGTAGATATAGACTGTTTCGGCTGTGCGTTGAAGAATCCGATCGACAACTGCTCCGAAGAACATGTAATCGGTTTTGTATTGATGATGTAACCCGATGACAAGATCACTGATCTGGTGTTCGCGCATGGTGTAAATAATGCCATTGCTGATATTTAGATCGTATCGGGTTATGGGCACAATGTCGGTATCCGATGCTGCTGCACGCGTGATGATCCGATCCATCATATTTTTTCCATTAACCGATTCGGAACCCACATCATCTTCCTTTTCATCAACCACGTGCAATGCGTATACGGGCGATTTGTGATTGTGCGATTGCAGCATGAAGGCAAGATCGGCAAGGTCATTCACTGTGTCGGAATACGCAACTGAAACCAGGATGCGTTCATTCGTTTCATCATCTTTAACCGGTTCGCGGCCTTCTGCCTGCAAGGCAATTTTGCGCGAAGCCTTTTCTACGAGAAAAGAACTTATGGTACAGGTCACAAGTATCATCAATACCGTTCCATTAAGAACATCTTCATCAAGCAAACGCAAGGGTTCACCGGTTTCGCTTTCTCCAATAATGATATTGTAGGCAACTAACACAACCGCCAGCGTTGCGCCCACGCGAGCATTGCTAAGACCGAAAATCATTCTTCTTTCATCTCTACTCAGGTTAAAAGTCTTCTGAGTAAACCATGCAGCAATAAACTTTGAACCAACTGCCACAATAATCATCACACCGGCAACTCTTAATGCTCCCAAACCCTTAAACAACACACTCACATCCACCAACATTCCAACTCCAATTAAAAAGAAAGGAATGAACAATGCATTGCCAACAAAACCGATTCTGTTCATTAATGGAGATGAATGGGGAATAAAGCGATTGAGAGTAAGTCCTGAAAGAAATGCCCCAATGATAGCCTCCAGACCGGCGGCCTCTGCAAGAAATGATCCGAGAAATACAGTGGCAAGAACAAAGATGTATTGAGAAACGCTGTCGTCGAACTTTCTGAAAAACCACTTTGCAATGACCGGAAATACCAGGAAAACAATCAGCGCAAAGACGATTGTTGAAATGCTGATCCTTACCCAGAAGGTTGGACCTATGTCTCCTTTTGTTATACCAACAATTGCCGCCAGCACTAAAAGCGCTAACGTATCTGTTATCAGGGTGCCGCCAATTGTCATGGTAACAGACCTGTGGCGTGCAACACCATACCGGCTTGCAATTGGATATGCCAACAAAGTGTGAGAAGCCATCATGCACGCGAGTGTAATCGAAGGAAGTTTTCCGAAACCGAGGACATAGTAAGCGCCTATCACACCGAGAGTCATTGGAATGGCGAAGGTGAATATTCCAAATACGACGCTCTTGGTTACATTTCGCCTGAATTCGGCAATATCAATTTCAAGTCCGGCAGTGAACATGATGTACAACAACCCGACTGTTCCGAATAAAACGATACTACTGTCGCGCAGGAGGATGTTGAAACCATAAGGACCTATGATAATTCCCGCAACGATAAGACCAATGATATGCGGGATCCTGATTTTGTTTAATAATAACGGCGCGAATAGTATGATGAAAAGAACCAGTGAAAAAATGATCACCGGATTTTTAATAGGTAGCGTAAATTCTATATTCAAAAGTTCCATAGCACGTTAGTCAGGTTTAACAAATCAGGGTTGCGGAGTTCGTTTAAGCGAGAGCGAATAAAGAATGCGGCAATCATTACCGCGAAGAATTTCCCTCTTGCCATCCATTTGTTTGTCGTTAACTGGCATCAACCGAACAGAGATCCTGGTTGTTTGCCCGGTGCTTGCTTCCTGTTGTTCCGTACTGAGTTGTAAAACGTTGCCAATAAATTTTCCTGAATAAACGCGCACGAGCTTGTTTCCCGCCATAGCCTTTACGATAAGCGAACTACTATCGACGTATGAGATCTGCCATTGCTCCGATTTAGTATCACCAACAGCGGATCCCTCGCAGTTTGTTTCAGTACACTGCATATTAACTACCCACAGGCCTACCAACGACGACTTATAGGTTCCCAAACTGTCAGGCAGGCTTTTTTGGTGCGTTGAGCTATCGAGCCTGGCTTCAAGATTCTTTAAGGACTCTTCCTTTAATGCCAATGTCTTTTCTTTCAATAACAGTTCCTGCTCTTTTTGATTCAACTGATTTGTTCGCGCCTCGAGTTCCTTCTCTCGCTGCCTCACGCTGCATCCTGCCAGACCAATCAACAAAAGAATATAAATGGTTTTCGAAGCCCTCATAATGCATATTTATACTTTCAAGTTAACCTATCCATATGAATTTTACACTCAGCAATTTGTGTCAACATCAAACACACAAATTATGATACCAATTTTTCTAAACGACATTAAAATTTAAAGGCAGCGAGAAGATTTTTGAGCAAGACATTTTCATTCAGGGCTTTGCCGCGTGAAAGACCCAGACGAACAATCACCAGCTTACGTGAGGGGATAATGAAAATCCTTTGTCCCTCGAAACCTTCGGCAAAAAACATATCGGGCGGCGCCGCAGGAAATTTTGATTGGGCATTCTTGTTAACCGGGACTGAATTCAACCAGAACTGATAACCGTATTGGTTAAGCGAAGTTGCCAGTCCGGGATTGACTGATTGTTTTACCCAGCCTTCCGGGAGAATTCGTTTTCCGTTAAACAGGCCTTCGTTATAATAAAGAAGCCCGAAACGCGCCCAATCGCGGGCAGTAGCGTACATGTAGGAGGAGCCAACGAATGTTCCTGATGCATCCGGTTCGTGGATTGCACTGAACATTCCTGTTGGAGCAAATAAATTCTTCGCAGCAAAATCATAATATTCACCATCAGGAATTGTCTGCCTGATGATCCGCGCAATCAAATTGGTATTACCACTCGAATAATTAAACACGGTGCCGGGCCTGCGGCTGAGTGGCCGGGATGCGACGAAAGCAGCGGCATCGCCTCTTTTAAACAACATTTTCGTCACCTCGCTCGAACGCGTATATACTTCGGAAAAACTAAGGCCGCTTGTTTGTTGTAACAAGTGCCTTAGTGTAATTGCATAACGTTTGTCTGATGGATCGCTCCATTCAGGAATCGGTGCGCGACCGTTGATGTCAAGTTTGTAACGGTCTGCGACTATTCCGAGCAATGCGCTCGTTACACTTTTTGTCATCGACCAGCCGAGCATTCTTGTCTGCCGGTTGAATCCATCAGCATATTTTTCAGCAACCAATTTTCCATCATACACTACTAACAATGCGCGTGTATTGAGGTTGTGCGATCGCGGTTCAACAAAGGCCTCATCAACTGCAGGATCCAGGATTTTTCTATCGAATAAAGTATCATCAAACAGCTCTACCTTATCTCCCATCGGCCAGGCAATTTCTTCCGTGTCAAATGGCGGCGACAATTCAAGTTTGCTGCGTGAACGAATTAATTCTTCGCTATAGCCATTCAATAAAGTTGAACCAAGGCCAGGACGATAGATCGCTTTCTTTTTTGCCATTCCAAACAATGAACCGGTGGCTGATGAATCCGTATAATCGACGCGGTAAGTTCCTAATGAAATAGGAAAAAACTTCAGTTCATTCCTGATGATATCTTCGGGATCGCGGCCAGCCACGAACACACCTGAGCAGAGTTGCTTCGCGCCAAGGCCGGTAATGATTGGAAAGACCAGCCACAAATAATATACAATCGCGATTACGAAAATCAGTGCAACCAGCAAAATGATCGTTGTTGTGTGCATCTAAAATGGTTTGGAAAATCGCAACGCGATCGATTCAGCAAATAATGGTTTAAATTACAGAACTCATTCATCATAAAAATCACACCATGGATCAGCAAATCATTAACCTCTTCGATGAATATACACATAAGCCATTAAAACGGCAGGAGTTCATTAGCCGGTTGATTAAGTTAACAGGAAGCACTGCTGCCGCGATGGCCGTGTTGCCGCTGCTTGAAGTGAATTATGCTCATGCTGCAACTGTTGCAGAAAATGATGAAGAAATAAAAACCGAAACTGTTTCTTACCAGGGCGATGGCATTACCATGAAAGGATATCTCGCCGCACCTGCAAAGCAAGGCAAATATGGTGGAGTGATTGTCATACATGAAAACCGTGGGTTAAATGAACATATTAAAGATGTTACACGCAGACTGGCCAAAGCAGGCTATCTGGCCATGGCGCCGGATGCATTGTCGGGCGATGGTGGCACACCTGCCGATGAAGACCAGGCAAGAGACCTTATTGGCAAATTGGATGCAGGAAAAAACCTGAACAACTATCTCAAATCAATCGACTATTTAAAAACACGTCCTGAATCAAATGGGAAGATCGGCTGTGTTGGATTTTGCTGGGGCGGTGGAATGGCAAATCAACTTGCAGTCAACTCTCCTGAACTTGCCGCCGCAGTTGCTTATTATGGCAGGCAACCCGACGCAGCGGATGTATCAAAAATAAAAGCAAGAGTTCAACTTCACTATGGTGGTTTGGATGAAAGAATCAATGCAGGAATTCCAGCTTATGAAGATGCATTGAAAAAAGCCGGCATTCGCTACGAATTATACGTCTATCCCGGCGCCCAACACGCTTTCAATAACGATACTGCGCCAACCCGGTACAACCCGGAAGCTGCAAAACAAGCGTGGGAAAGAACGCTTAAACTTTTTGGAGAGAATTTAAAATAACGTGGTGTTGAATGTTGGGTGTTGAGTGTTGGGTGTTGAATGTCGTTCTACGTGACTCTTTAAAAGCACAACAAAAAGCTTCCTGAAAAAATTAAAAGCAGAGTGGCCCCAAGGAAATCGAGCAAAGAATTTAACCCACCCAACACCCAAAATCCAACACCCAACACCGCTCTAAACCCGGCATAGAATTTTCACTCATCACTAATAAACTATTTCTTATGGCTAAGAAAAAAACTGACCGTCCTGAGGATAAGAATGAAGAAACGGCGAGTGACAGACTCGATCTTACTGATTCGAAACGCGACCAGGAAAGACTGAAGCCAGATGAGACTACTATTGATCTTCCCGACGTTCGCGATATTCCCGGACAGGAACATATACATGTTCCGCAATTCAAGGAATTTGCTGACACAACTATATCGTCCGATGATGAAGAAGGTAAAGGATTATTTGTTGACGATGAAGAAGATGAAACTTATATCCGGACTGGCACTAGCGATGATGAGCCAATCGGCGACAAAGTAGCGCTTCGTCGCGCACGTGAATATCTTCCGAACGAAGACGAAACCGGGTTACAAAAAGCAGCACTCGATGAAACAGATGATGAAGGCGCCAGGCTAAATGAAGAAGGATTCGACCGCGATAGAACAGGAAAGGATCTCGACATTCCTGGTTCTGACCTTGACGATGCCGATGAAGAAACCGGCAACGAAGACGAAGAAAATAATTCATACAGTCTTGGAAGCGACAGCAATGATGCGCTTGAGGATGACAATCAATAACGTCACTTTTTAGTCCCGGCTCTCACTAACTGGAAAAAAATTTCAGTAACTATGAACTAAGAACGTTTATTCGTTTGCGTCATAGTTCCTGGATTGTATTATCTTGGCGCATTAAAAATTAACCCCAAATACCGACCGATGAGAACTGCCAAGTACGTCGCCTGCATTCTATTAGTTGTACTCATTCAATCTTGCAGAAAATTCGATTTTTTTAATCACGGAACAAAGGTCGATTTACTTAAGAAAGAAGTCTACTACGTCTCTGCCATCCCGGGATACAGAACCGTTAAAGAATTTCAGTACGACAACCTCAAACGTTGTACAACAATTGTTGTCAGCAAGATTGATTCTGCAAATAACATATTAGCTCCTCAAACTATTTTCATTCTAACAATGAAATACACGGGGTCGAGTATGCAGCCATACGAGATTGACCAGGCTTCTTCTTTCAATCCGCAACGTCCTAAGAAATTCTACCTGACTTATGACCTTGATGGAAGGAAATTACTGGATTCAACCCGGGAAAAGAATTTTGAAGGCGAAGAAATATACCGGCTTAATATCTATGAGTATAAGCCAAACCGGGTCATATCAACACCGTACATCAGTAAGGGATCGAAAAACTATGCGTCGTATGATACGCTTGACTTGCAAGGCCAGAATATTCACCGCCTCGCTACTTTCTATCCAGATGACAACGGCGGATTTTGGGTAGCACAAACCTATACGTTCGATAACAAGAAGAATCCGTATAGCCAGTTGAACATAGCGAACGCATTGTATTTTATGAATTCCACTATCGGCATGGGATATAACCTGCCGCAGGAAATGCACTATATAGGGCTTAACAAAAACAACATGCGAACGATCATTGTATCAACAGTTGAGGAAGATGGACTGGTTACTATCGACTATACTTACAACAACGATGGCTACCCGACAAAGAAAACAATGGGCTTCGATGGCGCCGAGCAAAAAGAATTCTATGAGTTCGAGTACTATTAAACCTGGTAGATGAAATATTTTGTTTACTTCGCCTGCTTTGTCTGTGTTGCCGATAAAGCAGGCGTTTTCTTATAAAAAATTATTGAAGAGCGTTTTCCTTCACTGATGGTATAATAACCTTTCTTATCAATTGAAAAACCAATGGCTTCGCCCTGCTTCTCTCTTTGATACGGAAGCTGCATGGGAGGCCCTTTTAAAGCAGTGGCAATGGTCGTTCCTTTTTTTCTATTCCAGCAATAGACATCCGTATAATCTTTCATCAGAATTTCTGATCCATCGGGGGAGATATCACCACCTACAAACCTTTTAAAAGGAATGGATCCTTCCGCTTTCATTACTATTGTGTCCTTTGGAATATCGGGCAGAAAAGCCGAATAGATATGAACTGATTGCTCTCTCTTTGTAACAACGTAAATTTTTTTTGAAACAGGATCTGCCATTAATGTTTCAGCATCGCGACTGCCATCGGGATATTTGAGTAAGAATTTTTGAACATCCTGCAGTCGATGTCCGTGCTTTCCTTTTGTGACCTTGGAAGGAATATCAGGTTCAGGAAATCTGTATACGGCAACGCAAATTCTTTTTGCGTGGTTGTCACCAATGTCGCCAAGATAAACATATGACTTATTCTTTTTGGGCCCGTTTCCTACGGCGATGTCTTCGCAGTCGACCGTATAATCGTTCACATTAAACACTCCTTTCAAACTCCCCTGCTCATCTATCAGGTACACGTGCCCAGGATCACCACTATCATTATGGACCCATAACAATCCTTTGTGAAGCCTGCTTGCGGCAAGTCCTGAAACCTCATCAAGCACATCGCTCTGCAGCATTCCAACAGACTCACCTGGCTGGTATGGCTTGGACGAATCAGTTTGCGCCATCACCCCAGTACATGATAGTGTCAGGGCAGTTATAATAAAAGCATTGCAAATCCTGCGAGCCGTCGAAAAAACATTTATAAAAATCATAGATTGATGTTCAGTTTTGTTGTGCTATTTCTCTTCTTTTCCGTACAGCTTTCTTAACTCTTCCTTTGCATTCTCCAAAACGGTTACCTGCTTTTTGGGTAAATTTTTCCCAGCTCTGTTGACATAAAAATTTAACATTGACATAGCAGACTGGAAAGGAGTTCCTTTTTTTCTGGTGCTTTTATCTGCCGAACGCTTCAGTGAGCGTGCAATTTTTGTTGGATCGGATTCTTCAAAAACATGTGGTTCGAGGTCAAGCGCATTGCTGTTTTTGGTAACTCCTGCCGACCATTTTTTCGCTGATTTTTTGGTCGCAACCTTCTTTGATACCGCCTTTTTTACCGCCTTCTTCACACGCCCATTTTTCGCTGCAGACCTGTTGGAATGCGGCTTCTTAGCAGTACCTTTCTTACTTGCCGAATTTTTTCGCGCGGCTTTTTTGGATGTTGACTTTGCCATAGCCAAAACTTGTTACACTTGTTTGTGCAACTCTGATACCACCAACTAAGTAGAAACCGTTATTCATGCGAAGGAATGATTTTGCAATATCATTTATCTTTATCTTCAATACCTAAAATCCTATATCCGGGCAAAATATTTGATCATTGATATAATGACGATTGTGCGCCGGACCAAATTGAACAGGCAAACATGAATACGGAACAGCAACGTCTGCAGGACGCAGCGTGGAAAAAATGGGGTCCATATCTTACAAACCGGCAGTGGGCGACAGTTAGGGAAGATTATAGTGACGACGCAAGCACATGGTATTATATCAGCTACGAAGCGGCGCGAAGCCGTGCTTACCGATGGGGTGAAGACGCAATCGGTGGCATTTGCGACGACGAGCAATTACTATGCTTTGGCCTGTCTCTCTGGAATAAAAAAGATCCTTTTATTAAAGAACGGTTATTCGGTCTCACCAATCGCGAAGGCAATCATGGTGAAGACGTGAAGGAACTGTATTATTATCTCGACAATACTCCCACACATTCTTACATGAAGATGTTGTACAAATATCCCATGGAAGAATTCCCTTATCAGCACTTGCGTGAAGAAAATCGAAAAAGAAACAGGGATGAACCCGAATATGAAATTCAGGACACCGGAATTTTTGACGACAACAAGTACTTCGATGTGGTTCTGGAATATGCTAAGAAAGACATAGATGATATTCTCATAAAGATTACCATTCACAATAAGTCCACTGAAAAGGCTTCACTCAACGTAATTCCTACTTTATGGTTTCGCAACACATGGGCGTGGGGCGATGATCCATATATTCCTGCGCTATCCGCTATAGGAAAGAATCACATAAAAATGACCCATCGAAAGCTGGGCACCCGGGTAATGTATAGCCAGCCGCCGATTGCACCGGTGTTTTGTGAGAATGAAACGAACGTAACGCTGCATTATAACAAAAAGAAAAAAGGCCACTATAAAGATGGCATTAATGATTTTGTTGTTCACGGTGATCAGAAAGCGGTAAGCAAAAGACGCGGAACCAAAGCTGGATTCAATTACGACTTAACAATAGAGGCAGGAAGTTCATCAACGATAAAATTGCGTCTTGGTTCAGAAAGTATTCTCGAACCATTTAAAGATTTCGATCAAACTTTCGATCAGCGCAAAAACGAGGCTGATGAATTTTATGCCGAGATTCAAAGTGAAATGAAATGTGCCGATGCGCGCAATGTGCAACGGCAGGCGCTGGCAGGAATGCTTTGGAATAAGCAATTCTATTATTACGATGTTGATGTTTGGTTGAATGGTGATGCGGGGAACCCGGTTTCGCCTTCCAGGAGATACGGTCGGAACCATCGCTGGATGCATTTGCACAACGCAGATATCATTTCAATGCCCGACAAATGGGAATATCCATGGTATGCCGCGTGGGACCTTGCTTTTCATTGTATACCTCTTGCAATCGTTGACCAGGAATTCGCCAAGCAGCAACTGTTGCTGTTGACGAAGGAACGCTACATGCATCCCAATGGCCAGCTACCGGCGTATGAATGGGATTTCAGTGATGTGAATCCGCCGGTGCATGCATGGGCTGCGTGGAAAGTATACAAGCTTGGAAGAAGCTCAAGGGAGGAAAAAGGAGATCTTGCTTTTCTTGAATCCATCTTTCACAAATTGCTGATGAATTTTACCTGGTGGGTAAACCGGAAGGACACTGCCGGCAATAACATCTTCCAGGGAGGATTTCTTGGTCTTGATAATATCGGCGTGTTCGACAGAAATTCCACTCTTCCTAATGGCGGTTATATTGAACAGGCTGATGGAACCAGTTGGATGGCGATGTTTGCTTTGAATATGTTGCGTATTTCACTGGAGCTCGCGAAGTATAACAAAGTTTACCAGGACATGGCGACAAAGTTCTTTGAACACTTCCTTTATATCGCCGGTGCCATGGCTCATATGGGCGAAGGAAAACGCGGCTTGTGGGATGACCAGGATGGATTCTTTTATGACCAGGTGAGGCTTTCAGAGACTGAAACCATCCAGTTAAAAGTGAGAAGCATGGTTGGATTGATTCCATTGTTTGCTGTTGAAGTGTTGGATCAATCGCTCCTAAAGGAGAATGAAGGATTCCGTGAAAGGATGAAGTGGTTTTTAGAAAACCGGCCCGATCTTGCCAACCTTGTTTCGAAATGGCAGGAAGCAAATGACAATGAGAAGCACCTTTTGAGCTTATTACGAAAAGATGAGATCAAAAAGATCTTGTTCAGAATGCTCGATGAAACGGAATTTCTTTCGGAGCATGGAATAAGGTCTTTATCTAAATATCATAAGGATCATCCGTTCCAGGTACAGATCGGCGGAAACAATTTCAGCATTCAATACACCGCAGGTGAATCGACAAACGCGATGTTTGGTGGAAACAGCAACTGGCGCGGCCCTGTATGGATGCCATTGAATTTTATGATCATTGAGAGTCTGAGAAAGTTCTTCTTCTATTATACCGACACCTTAAAAGTTGAATGCCCGACAAACTCCGGAAACTATTGCACCTTACAGGAAATAGCTACCGAAATTTCAAGGCGACTCACAAAACTGTTTTTGCTGAATGATGCGGGAAAAAGAGTTGCATATACAGGATCTGACCTCTTCCAAAACGACCCGGCATTTCGTGATAACCTAATGTTCTTCGAATTTTTTCATGGAGATGACGGAAAGGGACTCGGCGCCACACAACAAACAGGCTGGACCGGTCTGGTCGCGGAGTTGCTAAGAAGAGTTTAATTGGTTTTGCGTGTTGGGTGCATGGCCTTGCTGCATGCAAAATGTTTCGGTAATAAGTGAAGTTCAAAAGAGAAGTCACTAATCGTCACCATTTACACCCAACACACAAACACCGGTTTTACCTGTCTAAAGATTCGAGCCAGTTGACAACATCTTCGCGCGATTTGCCAAGTTTTGTCTGCAGCCTGCCCAGTAATTCATCATCCTTGCCTTCTTCATATCTCAGATCATCATCGGTAAGGTCCGCGTGAGCTTGCTTGATCTTTCCCTTCAACTCATTCCATTTACCTTTTAATTCTAGTCTGTCCATAGTATAAGTTTTGAGTTATTTTCAAAAAAATTGTGCCATGGAGCGGATTCGAGCTGCCTAAAAAAACAAAAAGCTGTCATTGCTGACAGCCCATGTTGGATTGTTAATGGTCGTTAACTTTTTAGAGTAGTGGCAACCTCGGATACTACTTAAAATTCTTTTTCATCCACGATTCCATTCGAACACCATCCCAGGCTCCTGGAACGATCATTCTGCGGATCGTATACAATGGATCGGTGGAATCTCTTTTTGCGTATAGCTGAAACGCAGCAATCATGTTTCTTTTCTTGATTTCAGGAATTGCGGCAGTATTCCAGAGGCCAAATGGATATGCAAAGTATTTGATTTGCGTGCCGGTAATATTTTCGAGTTGCTTTAATGGTTTGTCGAGTTGGATCTGCCAGTCGGAGCCCGCATATTGCTTCACGTTATGATGATCCCAGGTGTGAGAGCCAATTATGTGTCCATCTTGCGCCAGCTCCTTTATTTGATCTTTCGTCATGTAGCCAGGCCGGCCAATTGAAACGGTCATAATAAAGAAGACTCCTTTGAATCCATATTTCCGCATTTCTGCGAGGCCCACTCGATATTGGCTATCGTCGGTATCATCAAAGGTGAGCATGACAGGTTTTGATGGGAGCGCTTCTCCTCGTGTGAGATAAGCCATCAGCTGGTCGGGAAGAATGGTATGATACCCGCTATCAGCAAGCAATTTCATTTGCTGACTAAAATTCGCTACGGGAACAATATAATCTTTAGCTGTTTTTGAATCGGTCGGACGCCAATCCCGCAATTGATGATAACAAAGAATGGGAATTTCCTTTTTTGCAAGAACAGTCGCGGCGTCGGCCACGAAAGTTTTTTCTTCGTTTTTTGACTCTGGATTACTTGTCGTCGCAACAGCGGTTGTGGCTGCGGCGGTTAATTGAACATTGTCAACTGATGACGGGAAATGGCTACATGCTGCGATGCTACATATCATGCACACTGCAAAGATCGACTTACGGGGCTTTTTCATAAGGTATTTCTCTTTTGCCTCAACGCTGGCTATACACTATTTGTTATAGGTCTGGAAAAAAATTCCGGGGTGCAATACTACGATGGATTATCGATATTACTCTGGCATTCTCATAAATAAACTGCCTGTTTTTCCGCGAGTCAAAAATCTAACGGCCAGCTGCATTAAATTTGGCCGCCAAAAGTTCCATGAATGAGCAGACGGGATTATTATAAGATACTGCATGTGTTTCCAGGTTCTTCTGCGGAAGAAATCAAAAAATCGTATCGCCGGCTTGTGTTGAAATATCATCCCGACAGGCACGATAATAACGACCATCTCACTGAGCATTTTAGGGAGATACAGGCAGCTTATGAAACGCTTTCAGATCCGACACGTCGAATCGAATACGACAATGAGAATGGATTTACCGGAGCAAAGAAGAGGGTTAGAACTCCACAGTCGGTATTATCTGAGGCGAACCGCCTGCGCAATTACGTGCAAACCCTTAATCGCTTGAGCATCGATCAACGCGCTTTGGAGTTTCATCTCAGGCAGCTAATTTCTGAACAAACAGCTTACCTGCTTAAGGGGCCAGAGCTCTTGGTACCACGACAAGAGCTCATTCACCTGGTGCTGGACACGAGTTGGTTTTTGTCTTACAACTATCTTACAAAACTTCACGACGATTTGCTATTGGTTGCAGACGGCGATCCATTTAGTAATGAACTTATCGCAACGGTGATGAAGCAGCGAAAGCTCAGGCATACACAAGAACGGCTGTTGCCATGGCTGGTGATTTTGCTAACGGGCTTGCTGTGTTGGTTGATGTACGAGTGGAGTTTGTAGAGAATTTAGGGTTAGAGCGTTTAGAGTTTAGAGTTTAGAGTCTAGAGTTTATGGTTTGGGTTTGGGTCTGCTTCTCGATACTTCCTTTAAGCTTTAGCGAAAACACCCTTAACCATCGCAGTGTTTCTTTCCAGCACATTGGGATCCTAAGCTTAGAATTCCACGTGGACAAGTTGTCGCGG